>WBZX01000140.1_pt1 | contig 67431 bp, 57 predicted proteins | sample 5204211 | NCBI WGS metagenome assembly WBZX01 (sample SAMN12344362, study PRJNA552823) | activated sludge metagenome | biome: Activated sludge suspended growth; feature: Nitrification reactor; material: Wastewater; isolation source: activated sludge from nitrification reactor of wastewater...
CAAGGTGCACCGTCTGCAGGGCTACTCGCGCCGCTTTGCCGGGCGCCTGGAGAACGGTTTGCCCTCGCTGAGCGACCCGGCCATGGGCGGTGTGGCCATCGCCCAGCAACTGCCCATCGGCGGCTGAAACCGAAAGGGGCCTCGCGGCCCCTTTCCTCCCTTTTTTGGGCCGGCGGCTCAGCCCTGCTGGCGCGCAGTGGCCCGCAGGGCCAGGCGCGAGCGCGCCAGTGCCAGCAACTCCACCACCCCCCACAACAGGCTGCCTCCCAGCGCCAGGGTGGGGTGGGTGATCCAGCGACGGAAGGCGGTGGTGGGCATGGCAGACGTGGTGACAGCGGGTGGGTCAGGCTAACGCCGCTCTGTGACGCTTTGATGGCAAGCCCGGCCCGTATGCTGTGGCCATGACGTGCCCCTGCGCCCACCCCCACCGTGGCCCCCACTGAGCTGCCTGAGCTGCTGGAACTGCAGGCCCTGGCCGAGCAGGCCGGGCCGCTGATGACCCAGGAATTGCTGTGCACCGTCACCCACGGCCAACGGCGCTGGCCGGTGCATGCCTACACCTTAGGCAGTGCCGACGCCGGCCTGCCGGCCGTGGCCTACATCGGCGGTGTGCACGGGCTGGAGCGCATCGGCGCCGAGGTGGTCATCGCCTACCTGCGCAGCCTGGTGATGCGGCTGCGCTGGGACGACAGCCTGCACCGCCTGCTGGGCAGCGTGCGCCTGCTCTTCGTGCCGCTGGTGAACCCCGGCGGCCTGGCGCTGGGCACGCGCGCCAACCCACAGGGCGTGGACCTGATGCGCAACGCGCCGGTGGACGCACAGCACGGCGCGCCCTTTCTGCTCGGTGGCCACCGCCTGAGCGCCGGCCTGCCCTGGTACCGCGGCCCCGAGGGCGCGCCCATGCAGATGGAGAGCCAGGCGCTGTGCGACGTGGTGCAGCGCGAACTGCTGGGCCGGCCCTTCAGCATCGCGGTGGATTGCCATTCGGGCTTCGGCCTCATCGACCGCATCTGGTTCCCCTACGCGCACACGCCCCACCCCATCGCCCACCTGCCCGAGCTGCACGCGCTGGGCGAGCTCACCGACCAGAGCCTGCTGCACCACCGCTACGTCATCGAGCCGCAAAGCCGCCAGTACCTGGCGCATGGCGACCTGTGGGACCACCTCTGCCTGCAGGCCACCGCGCAGCACACCGACCACGTCTTTCTGCCGCTGACGCTGGAGATGGGCTCGTGGCTGTGGATCAAGAAGAACCCGCGCCAGCTGTTCTCGCGCCACGGCATCTTCAACCCGCTGATCGAGCACCGCCAGCAGCGCGTGCTGCGCCGCCACCTGGGCTGGCTCGATCTGGTCACCCGCGCCGCCGCCAGCTTTGCGCGCTGGCTGCCCGAAGGCGTGCACCGCCAGCGCCACCACGATCTGGCGCTGGCGCGCTGGTACGGCCGAACATGAGGGCCACCCCACCGTGACCACCAAGCCGGGCACCTGGGTGCTGCTGCGCGGCCTCACGCGCGAGGCCGGCCACTGGGGCGGCTTCCCCGCGTTGTTGCAAGCGCGGCTGGGCGATGTGCGCGTGCTCACGCCCGACCTGCCGGGCAATGGCGCGCTGCACGCCCAGGTCAGCCCGCTCACCGTGCCCGAGATGGCCCAGGCCTGCCGCGCCGCGCTGCAGGCCCAGGGTGCCGCGCCGCCCTACCACCTGGTGGCCATGTCGCTGGGCGGCATGGTGGCGGTGGAGTGGGCCAGCCGATTCCCGCAAGAGATCGCCAGCGCCGTGCTCATCAACACCAGCCTGCGCGGCATCAGCTCGCTGCACTGGCGCTTGCGGCCCGCCAACTGGCCGTGGCTGCTGCGGCTGGCCTGGCAATGGGGGCAGCCGCGGCGTTGCGAGGCCACCGTGTTGCGGCTCACCAGCCGCGCGCACCACGCCGGCACCGCCGAGGGCGAGGCGCTGCTGCGCGAATGGCAAGCGCTGCGCGAGCAGCACCCGGTATCCGCCGCCAACGCACTGCGCCAGCTCTGGGCCGCCGCACGCTACCGCGCCCCTGCGCAACGGCCAGCGCTGCCGCTGCTGGTGCTGACCAGCGCGCGCGACGGCCTGGTGGACACGCGCTGCTCGCAGCGGCTGGCGCTGCGCTGGCAAGCGACGCTGGGCATCCACCCCACGGCAGGGCATGACCTGCCGCTGGACGATGGCGTTTGGGTGGCGGAAGAGATTGGTGCGTGGCGATACGGTGCTTGAGCGTTTGCAGACACGAACTGGCAGGCGCTGAGGCCTGAATCGGCGGAGTGGCGTTGATCAGCGGGCGTGCTGCAAAATGCCGTGCGTGTGGAAACCTCACGGCGCCAGCGGTCTCCATCTGTGGGTGTCTGCGTTTAGGTTCAGAAAATCTGGTTGCCGTTCAAGTCATGTTGGGCGTCACTGAAATGACCGAGCCACCTTCGCCGCTCGAGATTTATCGCACGTTGATGGCAGACGCCAAGCTGCGGTTGCTGGCGTCCGAGCGGGTGATCGGAGCCAAGAAGCCTCGTACCGGGCTTCAGGCGCTCGATATGGAGTTCTGCTTCCTGCAAGTCCGTCGAGTGATTGAAGACATCACGTTTGGTGCTCTGGTGCGCGAGGAAAAGCGTTACACCGCCCTTCGGCAACTCGAGAAAACCGCCAATCCCCGAGATCACGGCGACCCCGCCAGGGATTGGCAGGCACCCGAGATGCTCAAGCGGCTGGTTGCCCTCAGCCCTCACGCGCTTCCCATTCCTCATAGGACAGCAAATCAAGTCTCTCCAGGGTTCGTTCACTGCGATCGAGAGAACATTGAAGTCAATCACGGGCGTTTGATTGATCTCTACAAGAAGTGCGGCGGCTTTCTGCACGGAGCGAATCCCCTTGGAACCGACTTCGCCACCGCCACAGCAGTACGACGCCATTCGTACGAGACTGCCCCCCAGGAGGTGAACCGCGCACTTGCATTTCTCCGAACTCTGCTTTGGCAGCACGCTGCGCTGACGCTCGACGAACCTGGCTCCGAGGATCCGCGCACACCAGCGAGTCCCCGCCGAGCCTGGCTCGTGGTCTTCGGCAACGACGCCAGCCCAGACGTTGCCATCACTGTCGCGGAAGCTGCGTGACGCCTACCCCTTCGCTCGAACAGAAGGCCAACGACAAGTCGCTTGGCCCGCCAGCCGGTCTGGGCCATCATCCGTTAGGCGGGCCAAACGCCTTTCCGCCGTTCGCCGTACATTTCAAACGTTGGTCTCACAGACTGTCCCGCCGCGCCACCAGCACTTCGAAGAAGCTGCTCTCCGCTACACCAAAGCTACTCTTGCACGATCATGCGCATTCGATCCTCGTACTTCAAGGTCAAGAACATGCAAGCGGAAGTTGAGTTCTGGCGAGCACTGCTGGAACTTGAACCGACCAAGTCAACTTCACATTGGTCTGAGTTTCTTGTCGCAGGCCAGAGATTGGGATTTCTGCTGAACGACTTTGGAGAAGAACTTGTTGGCTGCAGCTGCGTGCCAGTTCTAGAGGTCGACGTGGGCGCGATGGAAGCTACGGTCGCTCGTGCCAAAGGCGCCGGCGCTGTCGTCGTCCTTGATGGGCTGAGCGATCCAAAGATGAACAGCATCGTTCTAGCTTCGCCTGGTGGGCACGAGTTTGAACTCTGCAACTGCAAGGTGCACGGTTGAGGTCCAACCCCAGTCGAGCCGCAATTTGCAGTTCCCCCCAAACGCCAGGTGGCGGCTGACCGGCCGGCTGCTGGCCCTGCCGGGGTCAGCCCGCCAGAAAGCGGCGGCGGTATGACTCCGGCAGCTCTGAGAGCCTGAGCATCATCGGCAGGTCGGCACAGCCGAAATCCGGGTCCCAGGCCGGTGCGCCCAGCAACTTGGCGCCGCACTTGAGGTAGCCCTTGATCAGCGGCGGTGGCTCCACCACCAGGTCGCTGCGCAGGTCGTCCACCGGCAGGGCTAGGCGCGGCGTCACCTGCTGCTCGGGCGGGGCCAGGTGGCTGTGGCGCAGTTGCTCCCACAGGCTGGCCGCCGTGTGGCCACCGTCGCCCATGGGCACGCTGGCACAGCCCACCATCAGGTCCACGTGGTTGCGGTGCATGAACTCGGCCAGGCTGGACCACAGCATCAGGATCACGGCGCCCGAGCGCCACTGCGGCGCGGTGCAACTGCGGCCCAGCTCGGCCATGCGCGGGCGCAGCGGATCCAGCGGGCTCAGGTCGAACTCGGTGTCGCTGTACAGGCCGCCCATCAGGCGCGCGGCGTCGGGCGTGAGCACGCGGTAGGTGCCCACCACCTCGGCGGGTGCGTGGGCGGTTTCGCAGGTGCGCACCAGCAGGTGCTCGCAGTGCGGGTCGAAGGCGTCCACGTCCAGGCCGGCGGGGGTGCCGGGCGGCGGGGTCAGGCGGGCGCCCATCTCATTGGCGAACACCTTGTAGCGCAGGCGCTGGGCCGCACGCACGTCGGCCTCGCTGCGGGCCCAGACGGCTTCCAGGCGGGGCGCCGGCGCGGTGGCCCGGGCCGGGCGGGCGCGTTCGACAACGATGGCGGCATCGGCGGTGTGGGGTGTGTTCATGCCCGGCATCGTGAAAGCCGACGGTGACGCGCACGTGTCGTCGGCATGACGCTGGCATGACGTGGGTGAACGGCGACGGCTTCACAGCCACGTCACGCACGCCGGCCAGCATGCGCAGCGTCACTACGCGGAAAGACTGGCCATGGACGACAGCCACACGGCAGCCCCCACGCAGATCAAGGTGCGCACCGCCTGGATCTCGGACCTGCACCTGGGCACGCCCGGCTGCCAGGCCGAGGCGCTGCTGGTCTTCTTGCGCGACCTGGAGTGCGACACGCTGTACCTGGTGGGCGACATCATCGACGGCTGGCAGCTGCGCCGCAGCTGGTACTGGCCGCAGAGCCACAACGACGTGGTGCAGAAGATCCTGCGCAAGGCGCGCAAGGGCACGCGGGTGATCCTCGTGCCGGGCAACCACGACGAGTTCGCGCGCAAGTACGCGGCGCACAACTTTGGCGGGGTGGACGTGGTGGAAGACCACATCCACGTGCTGCTCGACGGCCGGCGCCTGTGGGTGACGCACGGCGACTTGTTCGACGGCGTGATCCAGTGTGCCAAGTGGCTGGCCCATGTGGGCGATGTGGCCTACGAGTTCATCCTCAAGGTGAACCGGCGCTTCAACGCGCTGAGGGCGCGGCTGGGCCTGCCCTACTGGAGCCTGTCGCGCTACCTGAAGGCCCGCGTGAAGCGGGCGGTGAGCTACATCAGCGATTTCGAAGGGGCTGTGGCCCACGAAGCCAAGCGGCGTGGCGTGCAGGGCGTGGTGTGCGGCCACATCCACCATGCCGAGATCCGCGAGATCGACGGCATCCTTTACTGCAACGACGGCGATTGGGTGGAGAGCCTGACCGCGCTGGTGGAGCACCACGATGGCCGGCTGGAGATCATCGACCGCGCGGCCAGCGCCCTGGCGCCGGTGCGCGTGTCGACGCCGCAGCGCCCGCCGGTGGTCACCGAGCCCGGCCTGGTCCTGCCAGGCGTGGCCGGTGCAGCCGCCTCCACGCTGGCGCGGCTGGCCGCACCCAACGAACCTTCCGAGGCTGCCTGAGCGCGCTCAGGTCAAGCCACCGCCTCTCCTCCATCCACCCCAACAGCTTGCCATGATGACCTTGCGCCCCTTGTTCGCCCTGACCGCCACCGCGCTCGCCGCCAGCCTGCTGGTGGGCTGCAACGAGACCTCGACCGACCTGCCCGAGGGCAGCACGCTGGAGCTGGCCATCCTCAGCACCACCGACCTGCACCAGAACCTGCTGAGCTACGACTACTACCGGCTCGCCGATCTCAGCGGCTCCGGCACGCTGGGCCTGGCCGCCACGGCCAGCCTGATCAAGGCCGCGCGCACCGAGAACCCCAACAACCTGCTGGTGGACAACGGCGACGCGACCCAGGGCACCCTGCTGGGCGACTACCAGGCGCTGGCCCAGCCCATTCCCTGCTCGACCACGCTGGCCATCTACCGTGCCATGAACGCGCTGCACTACGACGCCGCCGGCCTGGGCAACCACGAGTTCAACTACGGCCTGCCCTTCCTGTCGCAGACGCTCAACACCGATCTGGGCGTGGCCGGCGTGAGCAAGCCCGCCGGCAACTGCGGTGCCCCCAACTACCCGGTGGTCAACAGCAATGTGGTGAGCACCAGCTCGGGCAAGCCCATCCTGCCGCCCTATGTGGTGCTGCCCAAGTCGTTTGCCGCCAAGCTGCCCAGCGGTGAAGTGCGCACCGTGCGGCTGAACGTGGCCATGCTGGGCCTGGTGCCGCCGCAAATCGTGGATTGGGATGCCAAGAGCCTGGCCGGCAAGGTGACGGTCAATGGCGTGGTGGAGTCGGCCCAGCAGTACGTGGCCGAAGCGCGCAGCCATGGCGCCGACCTGGTGGTGGCGCTGTCGCACGGCGGCCTGGACGCCAGCCCCTACAGCCCCAAGATGGAGAACGGCAGCCTGCACCTGAGCACCGTGCCCGGCGTGGACGCGCTGGTGACGGGCCACGCCCACCTGATCTTCCCGGCCGCCAAGGAGACCAACGCGCCCAAGCTGGACGCCTCGCTGGCCGCCTTGCCGGCCGCCACGGTGGACAGCGTCAAGGGCCTGGTCAACGGCGTGCCCACGGTGATGGCGCAAAGCTGGGGCCGCCGCCTGGGCATCATCAAGCTCAGCCTGGTCTACCAGGGCGGCAAGTGGGTGGTGCGCAAGGACCAGACCAGCGTCGAGTCGCGCGGCCTGGCCTACACCGACGGCAAGACCTTTGCCACCCCCGACGCCGACATGGCCGCCCTGGTGGACGCCGAGCACCAGGCCACCATCGCCTACGCCAAGCAGCCGCTGGGCGTGGCCACCGACTTCGAGATGTCGGCCTACTTCGCGCTGCTGGGCGATGTGAGCGCCATCCAGATCGTCAACCAGGCGCAGATCGACTACGTCAAGAACTTCCTTGCCAACAGCACCGACGCCACGCTCAAGAGCTACGCCAGCATCCCGGTCATCTCCTGCAGCGCGCCGTTCAAGGCCGGCCGCAACGGCGCCACCGATTTCACCGACGTGGCCCCCACCGCCAGCGCCACCGCGCCGGTGGCCCTGCAGGTGCGCAACCCCGGCGACCTCTACCTCTACGGCAACAACAACATCCAGGCCGTGAAGATCAAGGGCGCCGACCTGAAGGCCTGGCTGGAGACCTCGGCCAGGCAGTTCGGCCAGATCGACCCCGCCAGCACCGCCACGCAGGACCTGGTGCCCAGCTACTCGACCATCTACAACTTCGACGTCTTCTACGCCGAAGGCAATGCGCTGACCTACCAGATCGACGTGACCCAGCCGGTGGGCTCGCGCATCGTGAACCTGCGCTACCAGGGCCAGCCGGTGGCCGACACGGCCGACTTCATCGTCGCCACCAACGACTACCGTGCCGGTGGCGGCGGCGGCTTCCCCGGCATCGACGGCAGCAAGACCATCATCAAGTCGCCCGACGCCAACCAGGCCGTGGTTGCCGCCTACCTGCGCAAGCAGACCGCGCTGACCCGCGCTGCCAACGGTGCCGCGCGCTCGTGGAGCTTCGTCAAGACCACCACCGCCGGCCCCGTGGTGCTGCGCAGCGCGCCCGGCAAGCTGGCCCTGGCCCAGCAGTTGGGCCTGGCCAGCGTGACCAGCGAAGGCGCCACCGACGCCTCGGGCTATGCCCTGTACCGGGTCGACCTGAGCCAATGAGGGCGCTGCTCGCCGCCACTGCCGCTGCGGCCGCCGCCGGCCTGTGCGGCTGCGTGCCGCCAGCGCCGCAAAGCGCGGCCGAGGTCGAGAACCTGGGCATGCATGCCGCGCAAACCCAGGACGCCCAGGACCTGCGCACGCTGGCCCTCTGGGCCCGCCCGCAGACCGGCCCGCTGGCCCCGGTGGCCGCACGCGAACTGGGCCTGGCCCTGGCCCGCCAACCCGAGCAGGCCGAAGCCGCCCAGCGCAGCCTGACCGAGGCGGCCCAGGCCGGCGACGCCGAAGCGGCCTACACGCTGGGCGAGGCCCACCGCAACGGCGGTCTGGGCTGGGCGGCCGACGCTGTGGCCGCACGGCCCTGGTTCCTCATGGCCGAGCGGGCCGGCCATGCTGGCGCCACGCTGGCCCTGGCCAGGGCCGCGCGCAATGGCGACGGTGAGCCGCGCGATCTGGTGCGCGGCTTCAGGTTGCTGCAGCTGGCCAGCCTGCGCGGCAATGCCCGGGCCATGTACTTGCTGTCGCAGGCCTATGCCCAGGGCGAAGGCACCGCGCCCGATGCCGAGCTGGCCCGCCACTGGCTGGAGCAGTCCGCCGAGCTGCACCTGCCCGCCGCCATGCAGGACTGGGCCCTGGCGCTGGAAGACGGCCACTGGGGCGTGGAACAGGACGCCCAGGCGGCCCGCGAGCAGTGGCGCGAAGCCTCGGAAGAACGCCGCAACCGCTGGACCGCGCGCTGAGCGCGCCCCGTCACTCCGGCAGGTGGTGCAGGTCTTGCGGCGCCAGCCGCAGGCCCAACCGCTCACCCACCGCCGGCAGGGTGTCGGTGTGCTCGCACCACATCACCAAAGCTTCGCCGGCGTCGCTGCGCAGTTCCACCGTCACGCGCTGCTGGCCCACATAGCTGGCCTGCACCTGGGCCTGCAGCAGCCAGTCGCTGGCCGCGTTGGTGGCAGCGTCGGCCCGCCGCAAGGCCGAGATCGGCGCCAGCCAATGGCCGGCAGCGCGTTGCCAGGGGCCCGGCGCGGTGCGGGCATCGAAGGCGTTGAAGGCGCCCAGGAAATCCGCCACCTGGCGCGTGGCCGGGCGGCGCCACAGTTCGGTGGGCGGGCTGCACTGCGCGATCTGGCCGTTGAACATCACCGCCACCTGGTCGGCCAGCTCGAAGGCTTCCTCGCGGTCGTGGGTCACCACCAGACAGGTCTGGCCCAGCTCGCGCTGCAGGCGCCGGAACGAGCGGCGCAGCGGGATGCGGAAGGATTCGTCCAGCGCCGAGAAGGGCTCGTCCAGCAGCACCAGCGCGGGCTGGCGGGCCAGGGCACGCGCCAGGGCCACACGCTGGCGCTGGCCGCCCGAGAGCTGGGCCGGCCGCTTGTGGGCATGGGCTGCCAGCTCCACCAGTTGCAGCAGCTCGTCGGCACGCCGGTTGGCCTCGGCCTGGCCCAGGCCGTCGGCCAGCACGCCGAACTTGACGTTCTCGCGCACCGAGAGGTTGGGAAACAGCGCGTAGTGCTGGAACACCACGCCCATGCCACGCCGCTGCGCCGCCAGGGTGGTGACGTCGCGCCCGGCCAGCACCACGCGGCCGCCCGCCAAGGGCGTGAGCCCGGCGATGGCGCGCAGCAGCGTGGTCTTGCCGCAGCCCGACGCCCCCAGCAGCGCCAGCACCTGGCCCTTGGGCAGGCTGAGGTCGACGCCACCCAGCACGGTGCGGCCGCCCAGCACGGCCTGCGCCTGCTGGACTAGGAGTTCGGGTGTGTTGTGTTCCATGCGATCAGGGTTTGAACGATGAGGCCCAGCGCGGTCACCACGCCCAGGCTGAGCACGATGAGCGCGGCGCCCTCGTGGCCGTTGACGCCGCGCATGCCGTTCATCAGAGGTTGAAGCATCTCGACGCTGCCGCCCAGCAGCAGGTTGGCAATGGCGAATTCCATCGCCGCCGTCACCCAGCTCAGCAGCAGGGCCGCCGCCAGGGCCGGCCACAGCAGCGGCAGCAGCACGCGGCGCAGCGTGGTGCCGTCGTCGGCGCCCAGGGTGCGGCCGGCCTCCAGCAACTGGGCCGCGTCCAACTGCTTCAGGGCCACCACCAGGGTCTTGTGCACCAGCGGGAACAGCAGCGGCGTGGCCACCAGCACATAGACGGCGCGCAGGTCCAGCCAGGCGCCCCAGCGGCCCACGAACAGCTCCAGCGCACCGATGGCCACCACCACCGGGGGGATGGCATAGGGCAGCAGGGCCAACTGGTCCAGCAGCGCCAACAACCGCGGCGCGGCCAGCTGGGCCACCAGGCTGGCACCGCCGCCCAGCAGCAGGGCCAGCAGCGCGCTGCACAGCGACAACCACAGCGTGTTGCCCACGGCGGCCTGTACCCGGGCGTCCTGGCCCACGGCCAGCAGCCAGTGCAGCGTGGCGCCCTCGGGCAGCAGGCTGCGGTCCCAGCGCTCGGCCAGCGCATACAGCAGCACCGCCAGCGCTGGCAGCAGCACCAGGGCCAGCAGGGTGGCCAGCGCCAGGCGTGAGGGCTGCAGCCTCATGCCTGCCCCCGCAAACGCCCGGCCAGCCAGCGGCTGGTGGCGATCACCCCCAGCAGCATCGTGAACATCAGCAGCGCCAGCAGCGACGACAGCTCGGGCTGGGCAAAGATGTCGCCGCTGACCAGGGCCGCGATGCGCACCGCCAGCACGTTGGCACCGGTGCCGCTGAGGGCAAAGGGCGTGGCGTAGGCGGCGGCAGCGTTGGCGAACAGCAAGCTGGCGGTCTCGACCAGGCTGGGCAGCAGCACCGGCAGGCCGACGCGGCGCCAGAACAGGCCGGGGCCGGCGCCCAGCGTGGCGGCGGCCTCCTGCAGGCCGGCTTCCAGCATCTGCACCGGCGCCATCAGCAGCACGCAGGCCAGCGGCGCCTGGAAGCACACATAGGCCAGCACCAGGCCCGAGTTGCGGTTCAGGTCCAGGGGCAGCGCCAGCCCGCCTTGGCCCAGCACCACGGTGACCACGCCCTGGGCCCCGAACAGCAGCGTCAGGGCCACCGCCAGCGGCACGCCCGAGAAGTTGCTGCCCAGGCCGGCCAGCACGCTGACCAGGCCACGCCAGCGCGGCAGCTCCACCAGGGCCACGGCGGCGCCCAGGCCAATGGCGCCGCCCAGCAGGGTGGACAGCGCCGAGACCCAGACGGTGTTCCACAGCGCCTTGAGGTAATAGGGGTCGGCCACCAGCTCCTGGGCCGCGCAGTCGCTGCCCTGCAGGCATTGCGACACCAGGCCGGTGCTGCGCCAGGCAAAGGGCAGCAGCACGCTGGCGGCCACCAGCAGCAGCAGTGGCGCACAGGCCAGCGCCGCCGTGCGTCGGTTCAGGTTCACGCGGGCGCCCCCAGCAACTGGGCCAGCACGAAGCCGGCCACGCCCAGTTGGCTGTCCGGCAGGGCGGGGCCCTGGTCCAGGCGCTGTGCATCGTGCGGCAGCCACACCAGCGGCACCTCGCGTTCAACGGCCGCCACGCCGCCGTGCATGCGGTCGGCGCTCATGCCGTGGTCGCTGGTGAGCAGCAGGTCGTAGCCGTCGGCCTGCCAGCGCGGCAGCAGCGTGGCCAGCAGCATGTCGAGCTTGCGGGCGCAATGGGCGTAGGCCGCCGACTCGCCGCCATGCTGGTGGCCGGTGTGGTCGGGCCCCATGGGGTGCACCAGCAGCAGCTCGGGCTGGTGCGCCAGGCGCAGCTGCTCGGCGTCCGCCAGCAGGTGCGAGTCGGGGTAGTCGTCCTCGAAATACCAGTGCCCGCCCACCACGCCGCGCGCGGGTACCGCCGCCTGGCGGTGCTGCAGCGGGTCGAACACCTGGCCGGCCAGCAGCTCGTAGAACCAGTGGTAGCCGGCCACCACTGAGCGGCGGCCTTGCGCGGCCAGCGTGTCGAACAGCGTGGTGCCGCAAGCCTGGCCTGCCTGCTGGTTGCTGGTGATGCCATGGCCCAGCGGCGGCTGGCCGGTGATCACCGTGGCATAGAGCGGCCGCGACAGGCTGGGCAGCTCACAGCGCAGGCTGGCCCAGCGGGCGCGCCCGGCCTCGTGGTGGGCCTGCAGATAGCCCATGGTGTCGCGCGCGGTGTCGGCGCGCAGGCCATCGGCCAGCAGCAGCACCAGCTTGCGCGAGCCAGGCACCAAAGCGCTCACTGCGCAGCGTCCATCACCTCGCGCTGCCAGGCGCGCGGCAGCTTCTTCACCTCGTCGGTCCACAGCGCCGGGCGCACCGCGCGGGCGCTCTTGTACTGCGCGTTGTCGACCAGCTTCTTGCGCACGTCCTCGGGCAGCTTGAGGCTCTCGGCGCGGATGGGGCGGGCGTTGCCGCGCGCCAGGTTGATCTGGCCAGCGTCGCTGAAGATGTATTCGCGCACCAGCATCGCCGCGTTGGGGTGCGGGGCGTGCTTGTTGATGATGGTGGTGTAGCCGCTGGTGATGGAGCCGTCCGAGGGGATCAGCACCTCGTAGTCGGCGGCGTTGGGGATCTTGTCGCGGTACGAGAGCGCATTGAAGTCCCACAGCACGAACACATCGGCTTCGCCACGCTCCATCAGCGCCGGGCTGGCGTTGGTGGTGACCAGGCGGTGCGCCTTGGCCAGCTTGGCGAACTCGGCCAGCGCGGGCTGCAGACGGGTTTCGTCACCGCCCAGCGCCACCGCCGCCGCGAGGATGCCGGCGTTGGACTGCGCGGCGCGGCCCACCTCGCCGATCAGCACGCGGTGGTTGCCCTGGAACAGCGCCTTCCAGCTGCGCGGCACATTGGCCACCTTCTTGGTGTTGACCGCGAAGGCGATGGTGCCGGTGTAGGCCAGGGCCCAGTGGCCGTCGGCGTCCTTGGCCCAATCGGGCACCTGGGCCCAGGTGCTGGGCTTGTAGGCCCGGGTGATGCCGCGGGCCTTGGCGATGGCGCCGAACTCGAAGCCCACGTCGCCGATGTCCACGCTGGCGTTGGCTTTCTCGGCCTCGATCTTGGCAATCTCCTCGGCGCTGCTCATGTCGCTGTCCACGTGCTCCAGGCCGTGCACCTTCTTGAGGTCGGCCCAGGTGCCGCGCCAGTTGGCCCAGTCGTCGGGCATGCCCACGCTGGCCAGCTTGCCTTCGGCGCGCGCGGCGCGCTCCAGGTCTTTGAGCGCGGGCGTTTGTGCCTGGGCCAGCGTGCTGGCGAGCGCCAGGGTGATCAGGGGCAGAAGGTGGCGGCGTCGCATGGTGTTCAGGCTTTCGCGGGTGGGAATTGGAGTTGGCCCAGCGACAACTGCTGGGTGATGCGGGGCCGGCCCTGGCCGTCGCAGACGCTGAGCGTGAGCTGGCCCAGCGCCCAGTCGACGTCCAGCAGGCCGAAGTTGGTTTCGGTCAGCACCGCCGAGGCGCGCTGGCGGTTGGGGGTGGGCACGTCCCAGACCTCGGTGAGGCCGCTGGAGGTGATGTCCCACAGCGGGTAGCCGTCACCGTCCACCGGCCAGCGCGAGATCTCGCCGTAGTGCATGTCGCCGCTGAGCAGCACCACGCCGTTGGCGCGGCGCGCACGGATCAGCTCTGCCAGGCGCTGGCGCTCCAGCGGGAAGTTGGCCCAACCTTCCCAGCCGGTGCCGTCGGCGGCGAACTGCACGCTCGATCCGACCACGCGCAGGTCGGCCGGCTCGGCCAGTTGCTGCGACAGCCAGGCCCACTGGGCTTCGCCCAACAGCGTCGCCTTGGGGTCGTGGTTGGGCTGGTACCAGCCCGCCATCGGCTGACCGGTGAGCTTGGCCTTGAGCACCATGGCCCGATAGTCCTGCTTCAGCGCGGGGTCGGTGACCAGCGGCGTGCGGTTGTAGCGCAGGTCCGGCAGGATCAACTGCACCTGCCGGCCAGCCGAATTGAAGCGGTAGCTGGTGTAGATGCCCTCGCGCTGGCGGCGCGGCGAATCGGGCGCCTCGCCCCAGGCGTCGCAGAACAGCTGCTGCGACAGGCGCTTGAGCGGGTAGTCGGCGCCCTCGTCGTCGTCGCCGAAGTCGTGGTCGTCCCAGATGGCCACGTGCGGGGTGGCGCGGCGGAACGCCTGCAAGGGCTGCACGGCACGGAACTCCTGGTACCGCTGGCGCAGCGTGGCCTCGTCGCGGGCGTCGGCATAGAGGTTGTCGCCCAGAAAGACGAACAGGTCGGGATGCGCGGCGGCAATGGCCTGCCAAATGGGCTGGGGCTTGTCCTGGCGCGCGCAGGAGCCGAAGGCCAGGCGCAGGCGCTGGGCGTCAGGGCGCAGGGTCAGGCCGGGAATGCCGTTCTCGGCCAGTGCGGCCAGCGGCGCGAGTGCGGGCGCCAGGGCCGAGGCCAGCACGGTGCGGCGTCGCACCAGGGGAGATGGGTTCATGGGCTCTGAAAAGAGTTGTCCCCGCAGGGCCGCGAGCGGCCGTGCGGGGACGGGTGGGCCGCTTACAGCTTGGCCGAGAAGCTCACGAAGAACTGCCGCGGAGCGCCGGCCAGCAGCGTCTGGTTGTCGCCGCTGTTGCCAAAGCCGTTGCTGCCGATGGTCGAGACGTATTTGCTGTCGGCCAGGTTGCTCACGCCTGCCTGCAGGCTGGCTTCCTTGACCATGCCCAGCTTCTTCATGCGGTAGCCTGCGCTGAGGTTGAGCAGGGTGCGCGAGGGCACGGCCTGGTCGTTGGTGTAGGTGAAGTAGCGCTTGGACATGTAGTCCAGGCCCAGGTTGCCAAACAGCTGACCGTCGTCATAGCCCAGGATGGACTTGAGCATGGTGTCCGGCGCATCCACCACGTGCTTGCCGGTGAGGGCCACGGTGGTGGTGCCGCTGACCACGTCGTTGCGGTAGGTGGCGTTGCTCTGGCTCAGGCTGTTGTACCAGGTGACGCCCTGCATCAGGCGCAGCGAGAGCGCAGCCTCCAGGCCCACCGAGCGCACGCCGCCGACGTTGGACAGCACCACCGGGTTGCCCACGATGCCGGCCTGCGACTGCACGCCCAGCAGGCGGTCGTGGAAGTTCACCATGTAGGCGGTCAAGGTGCCCTCGTAGAGCTTGCCCTGGGTGCGCCAACCGGCCTCAAAGCTGTCCGAGGTCTCGGGCTTCAGGCTGCCCTTGATGGCCTCGAAGCCTGCGGCGGTGGTGGCCCAGGGCGTGGTGCCGGTGGCGGCAGCCTGGTAGGCGCGCATGTTGCGTGCGGCCGAGGCAAACAGCTCGTCGGCGCGCGAGAGGCGGTAGTTCAGGCCCAGTTGCGGCAGGAAGCCCTTGCTGGCGCTGATGGTGCCCGAGGGCATGCCGGTGCCCACTTCCAGCTTGCCGTCGGTGCTGACCTTGAGCGACTTGAAACCCAGGCCCAGGGTCAGGTCCTTGGCCAGCGCGATGGTGTCGGACAGCGAGAACTGGTCGGTCTTGGTGTTGAACTTGTACTGCCACTGGGTGGCGAAGGGATTGCTCGGGAAGTCGTACACCGAGGGTACGGCGTTCGGCGAGGTGGCGTAGAAGCGACGGGCCTGGTTGAAGTCGTTGCCCTCGTGCCAGGCGGCGGCCTTGATCAGGTGCGCACCCATCTCGTACTCCAGGCTGGCGAGCAGGCCGCTGCGGTCGATGCCGTATTCGGTGGTGCGCAGCGAGACCGGGGTTCCGTCCGGCGATGCCTTGTAAGGCGTGAACCACAGGCCGCGGCCCTTGTTGTGGTGGTAATAGCCGGTGGCCTTCAGGCGCAGGCCGGGCAGCAGCGGGGTGTCCAGCGTGGCGCCGGCCAGTGTGTCGTCACGCAGGCCCGCGCCAGCGTAGTAGGCGTCGTCGCACTTGTAGGTGTAGGTGCTGCCGCCGTTGCCGCACAGCGTGTTCGAGGCGGTGATGGCCGCAGCGAAATTGGGGTAGAAGTTGTCGGCGTTGTAGCCCAGACGGTTGATCATCTCCAGCGACAAGTCTTGGTAGTCCACTTCGCGGCGCTGCGAGGTGTTCACGAAGGCCGAAATGCGGCTCTCGCCAAACTGCTTGACGTACTTGAGGTTGAGCTGCTCCAGGCGCTGCTCGCCGGCGCCCTTCCACTTGTCGGCGTTTTGGTTGGTGTAGCTGAAGTAGATCTGGCCGAAGGGGCTGGCGCCGCTGTCCACGCGCAGGAAGGTGCGGCGGTTGCTGTTGCTGCCCAGGGTCTGCGCGGCCTGCAGGCCGAACTGGTCCAGCGGGTCGCTGGAGACGAACTGCAGCGTGCCACCCAGGTTGCTGGACGAGGCGGTTTCCAGCGCGCCGGTGCCTTGCGAGAGGTAGCTGCGGGCCACGTTCTCGCTGGAGATGGCGCGGCTGATGTGCAGGCCGTTCGAGTTGCCATACGACATGTCGCCCAGCGGCACGTCGTCGAGCGTGAAGCCCAGCTGGTTTTGCGAGAAAGCACGCACCGTCACGCGGGCCGACCACTCGTAGTTGCCCAGGGCGTCAGAAGCCTGGAAGTTCACGCCCGGCAGGCGCGACACCGCTACCAGCGGGCTGGTGCCGGCGGGCAAGGCTTCGAAGTCGGTCTTGGTCAGACCCTGCACCGAGCGCAGCTGGCCGCGGCCGGTGGAGACGATGACGCGCTGGCTGTCGGTGTCGTCGGTGGTGGACTGGGCCTGGGCCGATGCCATCGCGAGCATGGCCAAGCTCAGGGCGGTGGCGAGAGCGTGAGGACGGAATGAATGGTTCATGTGGTGATGCTTGGTGACGAAGCGTTGGAAGGTGCCTTGTCGTCGGTGCGACGAAACCGCGACTCTCGCCAGCATTTGTGACATCGGCGCGAAAGCCAGCACGCCCCTGGGGTGTGACGCTGTGCGACTGCAACGTCACCTGTCTGTCGCGCCAATTTCACAAAACCGACTCAGGAAGCCGCCTTCACCGGTGGTGGTGGTGCCGTGTCACGGCGTTGTCATCCGTGCCTCGCAGACTGATGAACTTGCTTTGAACGTCGGCGCCCGGCCTGCCACATGCGACATTGCCCCTCCCCCACACGCCTGAAGACGGTGCTGGCCAGCTTCTGGCTTGCCGCGCTGCCATTCAACTCGCTGGCCCAGTCCGCCACCATGCCGGAACTGCGTTTTGGCGAGATGTTTGCCTCCCCCGTTGGCCCGCGCGGACTGCAGCCCAGCGCCAAGCTGCTGGCCCTGAACGGCCAGGCCGTGCGCATGCTGGGCTACATGGCCGCAACCGAGCTGCCCATGATGGGCCGCCTCATCCTCACGCCGCTGCCCGCCAGCCTGGGTGACGAAGACGAGCACCTGGCCGACGACCTGCCGGCCACCGCCGTCTTTGTGCATCTCAGCGGCCCGGCGGCCGGGCAGACCGTGCCCAACCGCGCCGGCCTGATCCGCCTGCAGGGCCGGCTTGCCCTGGGGCCGCAAGGCGAGGCCGACGGCCACGTGTCCACGGTGCGGCTGCTGCTCGACGCCGAGCATTCGGCACAGCTGTTGGCCGGCGCCCCCGAATCCCCCTGAACAGGAGTTCTCCATGTCCGTGAACCGCACTGCCCGTGTGGCCAGCCTGCTGCTGGGCCTGGCCCTGGCGGCCGCCAGCCAGGCCGCGCCGCTGGTCTCGCGCCTGACGCCGCCTTCGAACCCGCTGACGCCCACGGCCGAGGTGCTGTCGCGCTTTCTGCCGGGCCAGAAGTTCGACCTGCAGGCCACGCTGCAACCCGACGCCGGCACGCGCATCACTTCCGTGGTGTTCGCGGTGGACGACAAGCCCGTGGCCACCTTGAAGAACGATGGCAGCGACGCCGACCAGTTCAGCGCCAACACCAGCCTGGTGAAGACCGGCCTGGTGAAGGGGCTGAAGCCCGGCACCGTGGTGGCCTCGGTGCGCGGCTACGGGCAGGCCAAGCCCGGCGTGCACCGCCTCACCGTCACCGCCGAGGACAGCAGCGGCACCCAGTCCACGCGCATGGGCAACTTCGAGGTCGTGGCCATCCAGGCGAAGAACGGCCAGCCGGCCAAGAACATCATCATCCTGCTGGGCGACGGCATGGGGGCGGCCCACCGCACGGCCGCGCGCATCATGGCCAAGGGCTATTTGCAGGGCAAGGCGCAAGACCGCCTGGCCATGGACACCCTGCCGGTCACCGGCATGGTGATGACCTCGTCGCTGAACGCCATCGTCACCGACTCGGCCCCCGGCATGGCCAACTACGTCACCGGCAACAAGGGCGCCAACAACCAGGAAGGCGTGTTCCCCGACGACACCACCGCCGCCTTCGACAACCCGCGCATCGAGTACCTCAGCGAGTATTTGCACCGCCTGAAGGGCACGGCGCTGGGCCTGGTCACCACGGCCGATGTGTTTGACGCCACGCCCGCCGCCAACGCGGTGCACACGGCCTCGCGCGGCATGGGCACCGGCATCGTCGACCAGTACCTGGACGACCGCCACCTCACCGGCCTGAAGGTGCTGATGGGCGGCGGGCGCAAGTGGTTCCTGCCCAACCCGTCGAACGAGACCAAGCCGCAAGCGGTCAACGGCTCGCAGCGCCGCGACAGCAGCGACTACGTGCTGCCGGCCGACATCGTGAAAGGCTGGAACGCCACGCCCGGCGCGCTCGACAGCGGACGCGACCTGATTGGCGACTTCCAGGCCGCCGGCTACGCCTACGCGCCCGACCGCGAGACCCTGGACAAGCTGGGCACACCCGACAAGCTGCTGGGGCTGTTCGCCTACTCGAACATGAACGTGGCCTACGACAAGGTCAACGGCCGCCGCGGCAAGAGCACCGTGGTGGCCGACTACGGCTTCCCCGACCAGCCCATGCTGGACGAAATGGCCGACACCGCGCTGCGCGTGCTGAGCAAAGGCAACGCCAAGGGCTTCGTGCTGATGGTGGAAGGCGCCTCCATCGACAAGCAATCGCACCTGATGGACACCGACCGCTGGATCCTGGAGACGCTGGAGTTCGACCGCGCGGTGCAGTTGGCCAAGGACTACGCCGACGCCCACCCCGACACCGTGGTCATCGTCACCGCCGACCACGAGTGCTCGGGGGCCGCCATCATCGGCGCGGCCACCGTGGGTGACGCCGCGCTGCGTGCCACCGCCGCCACCGCCGCCGAGAAGCGCGACAAGGTGGTGGGCACCTACGAGAAGTCCAAGTTCCCCGAATACAGCATCCTGGCCGACGGTTACCCCGCCACCACCGACATCGACCACAAGCTGCTCATCGGCTACGGCGCCAACGCCGATCGCTTCGAGGCCTGGGTGGCCAACCCGCAGCCCACGCAGGACGACCAGCAACCCTTCGTCGGCCAGGCGCCGCTCAACACCTACCCGGCCAACCCCGGCGTGCGCAACAACAGCAGCGGCTACCTGGTGACCGGCCAGGTGCCCGGCACCCAGGCCGTGCACACCGCCACCGACGTGCCGCTCTCGGCCACCGGCCGTGGCGCGCACCTGTTCACCGGCGTGTTCGACAACACCGACGTGTTTTTCAAGCTGGGCCAGTTGGCCATCGGCGGGGCGCGTTGAACCAGGCTTTTGCCACCTACGGGTCGGACGCCGATGGCCTGATCTGCGGCTTCGCGTTCGAGCCCGGCCAGGCCGGGCACGCGCTGACGCTGGACGAGGCCCGTGAGTGGCTGGCGCGGCCCGTGCCGCCGCCGGGCTTCCTGTGGCTGCACTTCAACCTCAGCAACGTTGCGGCCGACCGCTGGATACGCACCCACCTGGCGCTGCCGCCCGAGTTCTTCGAGGCACTGCTGCAGGGCTCGCGCTCCACGCGCATCGAGGACGCGTCCGACAACCTGATCGCCGTCGTCAACGACGTGGCCTTCGAGTTCTCGTTCGACCCGTCCGACATCGCCACGCTGTGGGCCTGTGCGACGGACCGCGTGGTGGTGAGCGCCCGGCGTCATCCGCTGCGCTCCATCGACCGGCTGCGCCAGGACGTGCTCAAGGGCACCCGGTTTGCCTCGTCGGTGGCGCTGCTGAACCATTTGATGCGCGACCAGGGCGACGTGCTGGTGCGCATCGTGCGCGAGGCCACGGCCCAAGTGGACGGCATCGAGGACAACCTGCTGGGCGGCCGCCTGCACAGCAAGCGCGGCAGCCTCAGCCAATTGCGCCGGGTGCTGGTGCGGCTGCAGCGCCTGCTGGCGCCCGAGCCGGGGGCGCTGTTCCGCCTGCTCAAGCAGCCCCCACCCTGGGTGAGCGCGGACGATCTGGACGAGCTGCGGCAATCCACCGAGGAGTTCTCGCTGGTGCTGCGCGACATGCTGGCGCTGCAAGAGCGCATCAAGCTGCTGCAGGAAGAAATGGCCGCGCAGATTGGCGAGCAGACCAACCGCAGCGTGTTCACGCTGACCGTGGTCACCGTGCTGGCCTTGCCCATCAACATCATCGCCGGCATGCTGGGCATGAACGTGGGCGGCATCCCGCTGGCCGACCACCCGCATGGTTTTTTGATCATCGCCGCCATCATCGTGGTGTTCACCGTCGTGGCCGGCTGGCTGGCTTTCCGCTGGCGCGACGAGCGGGTGTGAGCGTGTGTTGTCGTCATTCCCGCGCAGGCGGGAATCCAGGTTGTGGCGGTCCGTGGATTCCCGCCCCCCGCCTTCGCGGGGGCAGGCTCCGCAGGAATGAGACGGTCGCGTTTTTTGAGTGAATGGAGCTTCCCATGAACACCCCCTACGACGAAGACCTGGTGCGCCGCATCCACAACGACCTGCGCGACGACCTGGACGAAGAGCTGGAACTGGAGATCGAGGACCGCCACGTGGAGGCCCTGGGCCTGGAGGCCGGCGACCCCGCCTTGCTCTCGGCCGAGCGGCGCCACTACTTCCGCGAGCTGTTCCGCCTGCAGGCCGAACTGGTGAAGCTGCAGGACTGGGTGGTGGCCACCAAGCACAAGGTGGTGATCGTCTTCGAGGGCCGCGACGCGGCGGGCAAGGGCGGTGTCATCAAGCGCATCACCCAGCGCCTGAACCCGCGTGTGTGCCGCGTGGCCGCGCTGCCAGCGCCCAACGACCGCGAGCGCACGCAGTGGTACTTCCAGCGCTACGCCACCCACCTGCCGGCTGGCGGCGAGATCGTGCTGTTCGACCGCAGCTGGTACAACCGCGCCGGGGTCGAGCGGGTGATGGGCTTTTGCACCGACGACCAGTACGAGGAGTTCTTTCGCTCCACGCCCGAGTTCGAACGCATGCTGGTGCGCTCGGGCATACAGCTCATCAAGTACTGGTTCTCGATCTCGGACGACGAGCAGCGCCTGCGCTTCCTGGGCCGCATCCACGACCCGCTCAAGCAGTGGAAGCTCAGCCCCATGGATTTGGAGAGCCGCCGCCGCTGGGAGGAGTACACCAAGGCCAAGGAGGTGATGCTGGAGCGCACCCACATCGCCGAGGCACCGTGGTGGATCGTGGCCGCCGACAACAAGAAAAAGGCGCGCCTGAACTGCATCGAGCACCTGCTGGGGCAGATTCCCTACGGCGAGGTGCCGCACGAACCGATCGACCTGCCAGAGCGCGAGCGCCGCGAGGACTACACGCGCCAGCCGGTGTCGGCCGAGATGTTTGTGCCCGAGGTTTATTGAGGGTCAAGCTCGGGCTTTGTGACTTTTGTAAACTCGGGTTTACCTTAGCAAGCAGTCAAGGAAGCCCCATGCCGCAGCACCACCAGAAAACCGTCACGGTCTACAACTGCTGGTTGGAACATGGCGAAGACATGCGCCACGCCATGTCGCCGTGGAAGGCGCCGCTGGAGGTGATCGTCAACGAATGGCACCGCACGCCGCTGCTGGGCACGGCCCAGCAGGTGGATGCCACGGCACTGGAAGACGGCAAGTTCTACCGCCGCCGCGCCACGGGCTGGATGCCCCCGGCGGCGGACGACACCCGCCACTGAGCGCTTATTTCTTGCCGGGCCGGCCGGTCTTGACTGCGGGCACGGCCACCAGCGCGGCCAGGAAGGCCTTTTCGTCCAGCGCCGCCAGCAGCTTGATGCCGGCACGCAGCAGCTCGCTCTTCTTGGCCGGGTGGGCGGCGGCCAGGGCGCGCTGCTTCAGTTCGGCCAGCACGGCGTACTCGGCGGCCGGGATGGTGAAGCCGTCGCGCACCAGCTTGACCTTGGCGGGCTTGACGGCCGCAGGCACCGGCGCCTTGGTGGCAGGCTTTGCAGCTGGTTGGGCAGCAGCCTTCTTCGCTGCCGGCGCAGGTGCCGGAGCCTTGGCAGGGGCGGTCTTCTTGGCGACCGTCCGGGCTGCCGGCTTGGCGCCGGGTTTGGCAACGGTCTTCACGGCCGCAGTGGCGGCGGACTGGGCAGCAGGCTTGCGGGTGGTGGCCATGGCGGCTCCTTTCTATATAAACCGTTTATACAGTTTATGCCTGCACCGGGGCCAACGCAAGCGCGGGCCCAGGCACCGGCTGCCTGACCGCTCAGGCCGCCTGACCGGAGTGCTGCAAGGCCAGCACCTTGAGCTGCTCGTTCACTCGCTCCACGCGCTCGTTGAAGAAGTTGTTGAACACCAGGCAGAACACCGCCACGCCGATGCCGGCGGCCGTGGCCATCAGCGCGGTGCCAATGCCGCGGCTCACGGCCTGCGGGTCTGACACGCCCTGCGCGGCCAGCGCGCTGAAGGTGTCGATGATGCCCAGGATGGTGCCCAGCAGGCCCAGCAGCGGCGAGAGCGTGATGGCGGTGTCCACGATCCATAGCCAGCGCCGCAGGCCAGCCTGCTGGGCCAGATACAGGGCCTGGATCTGCAGGTCCACCCGCTCCGAGCTGGCCTCGGCCTGCAGCCCCTGCACGCCCTTGAGCATGTCCACGTGCGGGCCACTGCGGCCCGCCGCCAGCGCCTGCCCCAGGGCCTGGGGGCCAGGCGCGGACAGCACCGCCACCAACCGGGTGTAGGCCCGGCCGACGAAACCGTAGTAGATCAGGCGTTCGATGATGACAGCCAGCGCCAGGGCCAGCACCGCGGCCATGGCCAGCAGCACCGCGTCGTGGATCAGCGTGAAGTTCATGCTTGGGGCTCCAGGCTCGGTGTGGTCAGAAATCGGCCTGGACCGTGACGCTGGCGAAGCGCGGCGCGCCCTGGTAGACCGAGGGGTTGCCACTGGCGTCGTAGGCCATGCTGGAGCCGCTGCCCGAGTTGGCCAGCAGGTAGCGGTGGTCGAACAGGTTGCTCACGTTCAGGCGCACCACCGGGCTCTTGAAGAAGGCCACGTTGGGCAACTGGTAAGCCAGGTTCAGCTCCACGGTGGTGTAGCCGCCGATGGCCACGTCGTTCACCAGGGTCAGCATGCGGCTGCTGGTGTACTTGCTGTTCAGGTTGGCCACCAGCGAGCCCTGGGCGTACTGCAGGCCCAGCGTGGCCATGCCCTTGGGCGTGTCGGGCAGGCGCTTGCCGGCCGTGGCGTAGCTGGCGGTGGCGGTCTTGGCCAGGTTCTCGTTCATCGTGGTCTCGGTGTAGCTGCCCGAGGCATAGGCGCTCAGGCCCCTGTAGGGCACCGTGCCCAGTTCCACTTCCAGGCCCTTCATGGTCACGCTGCCCACGTTCCAGTCGTGGCTGGTGGTGGTGGCGGGGTCGTAGCTGCTGGCGATGCGGTCCTTGAAGTCCACGTAGTACAGCGTGGCCGAGCCCTTCAGCAGGTCGTTCTTGAAGCGTGCGCCGATGTCGAGGTTGATGGAGGTCTCGGGCTTGACGGTGAGCGGGGCCAGGCCAGTGGCCGTGCCCACGCCATTGGCGTAGGTGACGCCCTGGGCCAGGCCGAAGTACTCGAAGTTGCCCGGCGCCTTGAAGTTCTTGGCAAGGCCGACAAAGCCCTGCAGTTCGGGCGAGAACTGGAAGCTGGTGTTCAGGCTGGGCAGCAGCTGCGAGTAGGTCTTGCTCACCTTGTATTCGGCGCCGGCACCGCCGCCCGACGAGGCGTGGTTGCTGAAGTCGCGCTCGATCTGGCGGTAGCTGATGCTGGGCACCAGCTGCAGCTTGTCGCCCAGCAGGGCGATGCTGTCTTGCACGAAGGCGCTCTGGCCGGTGGAGATGGTGAGCACGTTGCGGTTCTGGTAGAGCGAGCCATCGGCGTACTTCAGCAGCTGGCTGCTGTCACGCAGCCACGCGTCGCCCACATGGCCGGCGTTGTCCACGCGGGTGGCAGGGGCGGTCTGCTTGTGCTCGGCGCGCTCGAACCAGACACCGCCCAGCACGTGGTGGTTGTCGAAGCTGTAGCTGGCCTTCACGTTGACGCCGGGCCGGTGGGTTTCGGTGACGCTGCCGCGGTAGACCATCACGGTGTCCAGCGTGTCGCCGTCGCCGTTGATGTCGGCGATGCCGCCCTTCAGGCGGGTGCCGCCGCTGCTCTCGGCGAGCGTGGTCTGCTGCACGCCGCCGGTGCCGTAGCCGTACCAGTAGTAGGGCTCCACGTCCACGCGCAGCGCGGGGTTCAGCTGCACGTGGGCGGCGGCGGTGATGAGGTAGTTCTCGAAGGGGTTGAGCGCATAGCCGTAATAGGCCGGCGATGCCGACGAAGTGCCGGCATCGACCTGGGCGCTGCCCGCCACAGGGGCCTTGTGCTGAGGCACGGCGGTGGCGAAATCGGCGTTGTAGCCGTAGGTGGCCAGCTCGGTGAGGTTGAGCGTGCGCAGGTTGTTGTTGATGGCTCGGTTGTAGAGCAGGCTGGCGTTCAGCGTGGTGTTGCCCAGCTTGTATTCGGCACCGGCGTCGATGTGGTTGCGGTCGGCCTGGCCGGCGCCCTTCCACTTGTCGGCCTGGCTGTTGGAGTACGACAGGAAGCCCTTGAAGTCGCCCAGCTTGCCGGTGTCGCCACGCAGGAAGAAGCGGTGGTAGTTGAGCTGGCCCAGGCTGACGGCCACGCGGCCGCCGCGCTGGTCCTTGGGGGCGCAGGTGCTCATGCCGATGTTGCCGCCCGAGGCGCCCACGTGCGGGGCTTCGGTGTCGGTGGCGCCTTGCGTGATGAAGATCTCGCAGAGGTTTTCGCTGTCGGTGTACTCCTGCGGGTAGACGGCGAAGTTGCCCGAGTCGTTCACCGGGGCGCCGTTGATGGTGAAGCCCATCTGGTCGCTGTTGAAGCCGCGCACGCGCAGGTTGCCGCCGAACAGGCCGGTGGCGTCCACGCTGCTGGCGTTCACGCCCGGCAAGTAGGTGAGGGCTTGGTAGGGGTTGCTGCCCGGGCGCTGCTTGTCCAGCACGGCCTTGGTGACGGTGCTGCGGGCCTTGGGGGCGTCTTCGTCCACCATCAGGCCGGCGCCCAGCTTGTCGCCTTCGCCGGTGACGGTGATCTTGTCGACGTGGGTGGCTTGCTGGGCCTGGGCGGCGGTGGCCGCAGCGAGGCTGGCCAGGGCCAGGGTGATGGCGTGGAGGCGGAAGGTGGTCATGGGGCGGTCCTTGGGTTTGAAGTCAGGATGGGTTCGAGAGAGCGGGTCGGGGTGGGCGGCCTCAGCCGCCGTCCACCAGGTACTCCAGCGGCACCACGAAGCGGTGCCGGGCTTCACCGGCGAAGGCCTCGGGTGGGAAGGCCGGGTAGCGGCCGGTGCGCAGCGTGCGCAGGGCTTCGTTGTCGAGCAGGGCGGTGCCGGCGCTGGCCTCGATGCCCACGTCCAGCACCTGGCCGCTGCGGTCGAGCTCCAGCCAGGCCTTGACCACGCCGGTGGGGCGCAGCTGGCGCGCCTCGCGGCTGTTGGGGTAGCGCTTGATGCTGTTCAGGTAGGCCCGCAGCTGGCCCACGTAGCCGGCGCTGGCCTGGCGAGCCTGGGCGGCGTGGTCCACGGCTGGTACTGGGGTGGGGCTGGGCGGGGGCGGCGTCTGCACCGCGGCCTGGGCCGCGTTGGCCACGGGCGGCGGGGGCGGGGCCACGGGCACGGCCTCGGGCTGGGCCGAGTCGGGCTGGGCCGCCGGTTGCGGTGTGGGCTGGGGTGCAGGCGCTCGGGCCACCGGGGTCTGCGCCACGGGTTCGGGCTGGGGCAGTGGCGGCCGGGCCACGGGCGGTGGCGGGGCCGGCGGCGGCTCGGGCAGCGCGTCGTCCAACTGCACCACGGTTTCAGCGGGCGGTGCCTCCAGCGCCTGGCTCAGCCCGGGTGAAAACTGCCACAGCAGCACGGCCGCCGCCAGCAGGGCAAAGCTGGTGCCCAGCGCGACCGGTTCGCGCTGCCGGTAGAGCCAGACCATGTCAGCCTCTGCCGAGCCGCCTCAAGGAGGCTGAAGCCCCCTCGGGGGGCAGCGAGTGGAACGAGCGTGGGGGCGTCATGTCAGTTCCGCCCGGCCGTCCGAAGGAACTGACGCGCCCCTCGGGGGCTGCGAACGCAGTGGGCTTGGTGCCGCTTCATGTCAGCTTTTGTGGGCCGAGAACGTGACGCTGGCAATGCCCTGGGCCCTCAGCAGGTCCATCACGTCCACCACGGCTTGCCACTTGGCGGTCTGGTCGGCGTTCACCACCACGCGGCGCTGCGGGTCGGCCTGGTGCACCTGGCCCAGCTTTGCGGGCAGCTCGGTGGCTGGTACGGGCTGGCCGTCCAGTGCCACGCGACCGTCGTCCATCAGCGTGATGACCACGGGCTTGGTGGTGCTCACCGCGCGCTGCGCGGTGGTGCTGCCGGGCAGCGCGGTCTTGAGGCCGAAGGCGGGGATGACGTTCAGACTGATCAGCACGAAGAAGATCAGCAGGAACATCATCACGTCGATCATCGGGATGATCTCGATGCGCGCCTTGCGCGGTGGGATGTCGTCGAAGTGCAGCATGTCGTTGGCCTGGGTGTGGCTCTGGAAGGCCAACGACGATGGTGGCTGCGCCGTGTGTAAGCGCTGTGACGGCGCGCGGTCGGTTCTGTGACCCGGCCTCAGTCGACCCAGGTGATGCGCGGCACGGGATCTGGCGCGGGGTGGCTGCGCAGGTGCGCCAGCAGCGCATCAAGGTCCTGCGGGCCGGCCCTGCGCTCGCCCTGGCGCTTGAACAGCGCAAAGCCGTCGCCGCCTTCGGCCAGAAAGCCGTTCACCGTGACGCGCAAGCGCTGGTCGGGCGCCACCGGCTGGCCGTTCAGGCGCAGGTCTTGCACGCGCTGGCCGGGGGCAGCGCCAGCCACCCAGCGGTAGCGCAGGCTGCTGGAGGGGATGAGCAGGTGGGGCCGCTCGCGCCCGGCGGGCTGCTGCGATTCCAGCAGCGCCAGCAACTCGGCGCCGCTGAAGCCCATCGTCACCAGACCGTTGCCGAAGGGCTGGGCCGTGAAGGCCTCGCCAAAGCTCACGCTGCACGGCGGTGCGGTGCGGCAGGCCAGGTCGGCGCGGATGCCGCCGGCGTTCATCAGTGCCAGTTGTGCGCCACCGGCTTCGGGGGCGCGCGTGGCCAACCATTGCGCGTCGGCGATCAGGCGGCCGGCGGCGCTGTCGGTGCGACCGCTGCGGTCGAAGCTGCCGCCCAGCAGGCCCACCGCCTGGTGGGCGCGCGGGGCGGCCAGGGCCGCGTAGCCGGCCACGCTGCGCGCCACGGCGGCGTCGGCGCTGGCTTGGCGCAGCACGTCGGCATAGGCGGCCGGCTCGGCGGCCGCCAGCGCCTCGCGCACGGCAGCCGGCGTGGTGGCGTTCAGCACCGGCAGGTTGCGGCTGCGCGTGGCCGCAGGGTCGACGCGGCCGGTGCGCGCATCCAGCGCCAGGTCCAGCACCGACACGCCACGGCCATACGAGGTGGCCTGCATCACGATGCGTCCGCCCAGCTGGCAGCGGTAGCCCTGGTGGGTGTGGGCGCTGAGCACCACGTCCACCGCCGGCGTGATGCGGCGCTCGACCTCGGCCAGCGCACCCTGCCAGCCCGGGCAGTGCGGGTCGTTCCAGTCGGCGGCCTGTGCCAGTTCGCCGCCTTCGTGCACCACGGCCACCAGCGCGTTCACGCCCTGGGCCTGCAGCTCTGCGGCGGCGCGGTTGATGGCCTCGGCCTCGTCGCCAAAGCTCAGACCCGCAATGCCCGAGGGCAGCACGATGCCCGGCGTGCTGCGCGTCACCGCGCCGATGAAGCCCACCCGCACCGGGCCCACCTGCCGCACCCAGCTGGGCGCGAACAGCAGGCCGCCCTGGCGCTGCAGGATGTTGGCGGCGATGACTGGAAAGCGCGCACCGCCGTACGGCCCCTGTGCACAAGACGGCGTGGCTGCGTCGGCCTGCGCCGTGGCGCAGCCGCCCGCCAGCAGGCGCTGCAACTCGGTCTGGCCCGCATCGAATTCGTGGTTGCCCGGAATGGCCACGTCCACCCCCATCTGGTTCATCACCTCGATGGTTGACTCGTGCCGGAACAGCGTGGACACCAGCGGCGCCGCGCCCACCAGATCGCCCGACGACACCAGCACGCTGTGCGTGGCACCGGCCCGCAAGGCCGCCACCGTGCCCGCCAGCGCGTCGGCGCCGCCCACGGGCACCTGCAGGCGCTGGCCGGGGTGGGCGGGGTCGTTCAGGGTGAGGCGCTTGCCATCGGCTTCGAGGTGGCCGTGGAAATCGTTGAAGGCGATGACGCGCAGGCTCAGCGGTGCGGGCGCGCGCGCGGGCCCGGTGTCGGGCCGGCTGGCGCAGCCCGCCAGCAGAGCGGCGGCAGGGAGCAGCCAGGCCAGGGTGGCGCGCAGGGTGGGCAGGTTCATGTCGAAGCGTGCGGCAAAGCCAGGCAGCGTAGCGGACCGCAGTGACAGGGGCATGAAGCGGCGCCAAACCCTGTGGTGCCGCCAGGTGGCGGCCTTGCGGCGCGCCGGGGTGGCCCCGATGATGCTGGCACCTACCGAACCCACCCTGCCCACCCCATGAAGAAGACCCTGCTCGCCGCCGCCCTGGCGCTGGCCGCCCAGGCCGCCAGCGCGGCCATCGCCCCCAGGCTGGTGATCGTCACCATGTTTGCCCCCGAGGCCAAGCTGTGGCTGGAGCGGCTGGGGCCCTGGCGCGCCACCCGCGTGCCCGGGCTGGCGGCCGACTACCCCGAGGTGAAGTGCAACCGCCAGCAGGTGTGCGTGATGACCACCGGCATGGGCCACAGCAACGCCGCCGCCTCCACGATGGCGCTGGCCTTCTCGCCGGCGTTCGACCTGCGCCGCAGCTATTTCCTGGTGGCCGGTATCGCGGGCATCAACCCCGAGCATGGCACCGTGGGTTCGGTGGCCTGGGCGCGCTACCTGGTGGACTTCGGGCTGCAGTGGGAGATCGACGCCCGCGAGATCCCGCCCGACTGGCCCGTCGGCCTGCTGGGCATCAACACCAAGCACCCCGGCGAGAAGCCGCCGCCGGACTACCGCACCGAGGTCTTCCAGCTGGACGAACGCCTGCTGCAGAAGGCGCTGGCGCTGTCGCGCGGCGTGCCGCTGGCCGACGCGCCCGAGGCCCGGGCAGCGCGGGCCGGCTTTGCGGCCGCGCCGGCCAACCAGCCGCCCACGGTGCTGCAATGCGACACCGTGGCCGGCGACACCTGGTTCTCGGGCCGCCACCTGGGCGAGCGCGCCAGCGAGTGGACGCGCCTGCTCACCGACGGCAAGGGGGCCTACTGCACCACGCAGCAGGAAGACAACGCCACCTACGAGGCCCTGAAGCGCGGCGCGGCGGCCGGCCGGCTGAGCCTGCAGCGGGTGGCCGTGCTGCGCGCAGGCTCGGACTTCGACCGGCCCCACCCCGGGCAGACGGCCGCCGACAACCTGCTGGGCTATGCCGCGCAAGGCGGCTTCGACATCTCTCTGGAGAACCTCTACCGCGCCGGCCTGCCGCTGGTGCAGGCCATCACCGGTGCGTGGCCGGCCTGGCGTGCAGGCGTGCCCGCACGCTGAACATCACCGGGTGCCCCACCGCAGGCCAGCGCTCGGCCGCTCCGGAGCGGCCTGCGCAACCCGCTTGGCGGGTGGTTGGGGTCACCCGCAACCGGGTGCCCATGTTCAGATGCGGAAGCTGTCGACCGGCTTGAGGTTGGACAGCTGCGCAGCCAGCTCCTGCTGGCGCACCGGGTGTGTGCCGCCCACCCATTGCGGGTTGATGGGGTGGGTGGCGGCGCCCCAGGCAGCCTGGAAATCGGCCTTGAAGCCCTCCAGCGCGCCATACATGTCGAGCACCGTGGCCAGCACGTTCAGGTGGTCGATGCGGGTGCTGTAGCTGCCCGGCTTGATGCGCTCGACGGGGCCGAAGAACAGCGTGGTGATGTTGTCCATGCCGTACATGTAGCTGCCGCCCTTGCCCGGGTAGTACTGGGCGATGAGGGTGTCGGTGCCAACGTTGGCGATGCCGTTGCTGGGGTCGGTGAAGCCGTCCTCGTCGGTGGTGACGATGAGCAGGCTGTCGTTGTTCAGCGCCCAGTCGGCGTACGGCTTGATGTGGGTCTTCAGCCAGGCATCTGCCGCAGCCAGCGTGCCGGTGTGGATGTTGTCCATGTCGTTGGGCACCACCAGCGACACCGTGGGCAACTGGTCGAACGAGGCCTTGTTGCCGTCCTTGTCGACACCGAAGCCCGGGTACTTGGTGCCGTCGGTGTCCACCGTGGCCGCCATCGCGAGGTTGCAGCCCACCGGCAGCACAAAGCGCGCCTTGTCGGCGGCCACGGTCTTGCCGTACTCGGCGAAATTGATCCAGTTGATGGCCGGGTTGTGGCGGCGCGCGTAGCCGTCGGCCACACCGGCCGGGTTGTTCACCTTGCCGTTGTACGAGGGGTAGGGCAGCGACTCGGAGAAGGTGGCGAAGCTGTGGCCCTGCTGGATCAGCGCCGCGCCCAGGTTGGGCGTGGTGAAGGGCAGCGAGACATTGGGGAAGCTCGTCACCAGCTCGTTCGACAGCCCGATCTCGCCGGTGAAGCTGGGGGCGGGGTTGCCGTGGGTGTCGGTGAGCAGGTTGCCGAACGGGTCCTGGTAGGCCGGCAGCGAGGTGCTGGCGTTGCGGCCCGAGCCCGGCTGCTGGAACCAGTCGGGCAGGATGCCCTGGTTGTGGCCAGCAAACTGGTAGAAGTAGTTGGTCTGGCTGCCGCGCGCGGGCAGCGGGTGCGTGAAGGCCGCGCCGTGGGTCCAGGTGGTGGTGGCCAGGGCCTTGGGGTCGGCCGCCTTGGGCACGCCGCCGGTGGGCACCGTGTTGTAGGGCGTGGGCGCGGCGTACGACTTGGTCATCAGCGCGCTGGCGCCGGCCAGCTGGTTCAGAAAGGGCATGTCGGCGCTGCCGATCAGCTCCTTGAACGAGCGGTTCTCGAGGATGACGATCACGGTGCGCTTGGGCTGCCAGCCTTCGCCACCGCCACAGGCCGTGAGGCTGGCCAGGCCGGTGCCCGACAGCAGGCTGGCGGCCAGGCCGCCACGCAGCAGGCTGCGGCGGCCGTGGTTGACTTCTTCGGTCGGGATGGGGGCAAGGGTCTCTGGCTTCTTCATGCGGGCTCCTGTGCGGTTGCAGCCTCCTCCAAGAGGCCAACTGCGCATTGCACAGGACGAGCATGAAACCGTGGTGACAGGGCGCTGTGCCCTGGCCAGGGCTCTGGGTGGGTGGCCCTGCCACCATCAGGGCACGGTCCAGTCGCCTTCCGCCACCACCGTGAAGGGGTGGCCTTCGTTGAACCGCGCGATGTATCCCCCTTTGGACGCCATGCGCTGACCGGGTGCCAGGCTCAGCCGCGGAAAGTAGCCGTTGACCAGCCGGTGGCTGAGCATCACCTCCACACGTTCCACCAAATACTCGGGAACGAAGCTGTCGAGCATGTCGGTGAGCGTTTCTGCCAGGATGCCGCAGGCCACGTAGGTGTTCACCTGCACGCGCTCGGCCACGACGGGCAGTTGGTGGATCTTGAACCACGCCAGCGGAAAGTTCATGCGCACCTTGCGCAGCTCGGGCAAATCCGCCGGGTAGCTCATCTGCACCCGGCCGCGCCAGTCTGAAGGCAGGGGGGCCGTTTCCAATCCGGCCATCAGGCCTGACATCAACACCGCCCCGGACCCCGCACCACCACTGGGCAAGCGGGCCAGGTCCGCCGGTCGCAGCCATAGCGCCAGCAGCTCGGTGGCGTCGTCCACCTGCAGCAATGGGTCTGCCGGCTGTGCCCGCCACTCGCGCATCTCCACGTCCAGACCCATCGCGCGCGCCGTCTGTTCGAGGGCCTTGGCCGCATCGGCGCCGATGTCGTCGCCACGAAAGACCTGCACCAGGCGTCGCTTGGGGTTGGCCTGCTGCAGGTCCTCGATGCGGTGCGCCATCAGGCCGGCCTCCAGCAGCACACCGCCAGAGAAGTACACGGGATAGAAATCGGCCTCGGCCACCACGGGCAGGTCGATGTTGGGCAGCAGGCAGGGCACGTGGGCAGACTGGCAGAAACGGTGCACCGGTGCCCAGGTGCGCCGGCCCAGGCCCGAGATGAGGGCGAACACCGGTTCGGCGGCGAAGCGCGCCTTCAATTGCGCCTCCCAGGTCTCGCTGGGGCCGTTCAATTCCCAGACGTGCAGTTGCCAGCGGCGCGACACGCGGTACTCGATCTCGCGCGTGGCCTGCATGGGCCGAACCCCTCCGCGGATGAAGGCGTTCTTGTCGGCAAAGAAGTGCGCCATCACGTCCAGCATGCCTTGTCGCTCGGTGGCATCGGCATCGGGTGTGATGACGGTGGCGAAGTGCAACACCTCGTCGCCAACGCCGGGCATGGGCCCCGCGCTCAAGGTCTTCAAGTAGGCCACCAGGGCCGACAGCGAGGCGTCGTCCAAGGCATAGCGCGGCATCAGGTCACTGAATTGCCGACCTGTCGGGCCCACGCCCTCGCGGATGGCTTTGGCCAGGCTGGCGTCGGTGTAGGGCTCGCGGGTGGAGCGATAGCCCGGCACATGGGGCAGCCCCACGTCCCGCACATTGGTCGAGTGGGCGCGAAACAGGTATTTGCCAATGATGGGTGGGATGACGATGCGGCCTTCGCTGGTGCCCAGCCCACTGGGGCGATGGCAGTTGATGCAGGCGGCTGAAATGCCTTCGACACCCACGCCCGCCGTGCGCTCGCCGCGCAGTGCCTGGCCCGATGGCAGCACGCCGTTGCGGTAGATGGCCGCGCCCATGTCGCCGGGGTTTGCGGCGGCGGCCCAGGGGCCCACCAGCCCGCACAGGGCATACAGGCAAGCCGCGCGCAGCCATTGCTGAAACGTGCCGCTCATCGTGCAGCAGAAGCGGTTTCGCATCGGGCAGCGAGACCCAGGTATTCGGTCAGCAGGTCTTGATCGGTCGCGAATCCGTCCAGCCGCACCCAGGGCTTGCCGGGCGCCAGGCGCATCAGCGTCAAAGGATCGTGGCTCATCTTGTCGCCACGGTAGGCGTTGAAGGCCTTTTGCGCGGCCACGCTCGCGGCCACCGTGCCGGTGTAATGGCGCCATTGGGCACCCGCCGAAAAGCGCTGCGCATAGTCGCGCAGGCGGGCTGGCGTGTCCTGCTCTGGATCGATGGAGATGGACACCATGTGCAGCTTCTCGCTCTCGGCGCCAAGGCGGGTCTGAAACTGCGAGAAGACCTGGCTCATGACCGGGCAGATGCCCGGGCAGGTGGTGTAGATGAAGTTCAGCACCACGGGCTTGCCGTCGTCCATCTCTTTGGCCAGCAAGACCTTCTTGCCGTCGTCGCGCACGAGCCAGATGTCGGGCACGCTGTAGTTCGCCATCGACACCTTGATGCCAGCGGTGGCCATGTGCGCGTGCTCAGGGGCGGCGGGTGCCACGGCGGCGGCCGGCAAGTGCGCCAGCAGCGCCGCAAGCCCCAGCCCACGGAGGAGCGCACGGGCGCTGCGCGCAGAAAAGGGTGGCACCGGAAGGCTCCTGGTCTCGAACCCGATCAGGCCTACTCGGGCTTGGCGAAATGCCGGTCGTCCAAGACCGGGTTGAGCGCCACTTTCTCGATGTAGATGCTCTCGGAACCCGGCACGCCGTCCATCCTGGTTTCCAGGCGGTGCGCCACCACCAGGCCCTGTTCTGGCCGATAGTCGCGGAAGTAGGTTGCCACGCCGCGCATGCGCCCGTTCCAAAGGCGTGGGGGGCTGTCCAGTTTCAGTTCCAGAAAGCTCTGGGCGTCCACCCACAGGTGCCGCACTTCGCCGTTCTGAAAGCTCAGCTTCAACCGGTAGGCCGGTTTGCCTTCCACCATTTCGGCGCCGTCGCGCTCCACCGTCGTACCCATGGCCGCGTGGTTCATCAGCAGGCCGTCGATGGGCTGCTGGCTGCCCGCGAGCTTGAGTTCCTCGGCGTTGAAGGCCTCCACTTCGTGGCGGCCAAGGTAGGGGCGCAGCTTCCAGCCCTGGCTACCGTCGTACACCTGAACGGCGGTGTCGCCCTGGAAGGGCACCTCCAGCCGGGTCTTGACTGGGCGCTTCAGATCCAACTGGAACGGCAACTGGATCAGCTTGCCGCCATCGAGCGTGCCGGTGGTCATCAGCGTGTGGCGGGCCAGGGCCTTGGCCTGCGCGCGCCCCAACTTGCTGGTGGCCATGCCCACCGATCCACCGTCCACGCGCGTGCGCCCTGCGTCGAGCTTGCCCGACAGGGTCATCGTGCCCACGCGCTTCCAGTTCGCCAGGCCACCGCGTGCCGCCGCGTTGCGCTGCAGCAGTTGCGCCACGCTGAAGGCGGGCAACTGGATCTCGGGCGCGGCGGCCGGGCCGGGGGCGGGCTTGGGCAGCGCGGGCGGCAGGGCCGCACCGGCCGGCACCAGCCAGGCCATGCCGATGGCCAGGGTCAGGGTCAGGGCAGCGAGCTGAGACTTCATGGCGTGTTCTCCGTGGGTCAAAGAAAAGAACGCTTCAGGGGTCGACGATCAGGTCGTCGATGTGCCGGGCGCCCACGACGATGCTGACCCGACTGCCCGGCTTCACGATGCGACCGGGGTTGCCAAAGATCATGAAGTAGGTGCGGTCGGCCTCGGGGGCCGCACCCGAGCGCAGCTCGCCAATGTTCTCCATGGCGGGCACTGAAAACACCGCGCCCGAGGCCTCGTCCCGCAGGTAGGCCTTGGACTGTCGGTCGTTCAGCAACTTGGCCTTGTCCGGGTCCAGCACCCGGTAGCGAAACGCCAGCATCAGGCCCGAGGACACGGGCCGCACCCCCACGATGTCCACGCCCCAGTTGCGCTTGTAGTACAGGGCATTGCGGGCACGCCATTGCGCCGAACTTGCCACGGCCGTAGCCTGCGCAGGCACCGCCGCCGCCATTGAAGCGCTGGGCTGCGCCCGGGCCGCGCCGGGCAGCGCGGTGAGCAACACCCCCAACCCCATCACCGGCCACCAACGCAGAAGGTTCCTGCTCATACCGGCGCTCCCGACACCGCACATCACGGGGCCGCACCCACCATGCGCCCGCACTGTGCGCGGGCATCCGACACCGGCAGGGTCTCCAGCTTCTCACCCATGGCGTGGCGGGCCTGCTGGTATTGGGGCGTCTTGCTGGCCGGAATCATCAGGGCGTCGTCTCCCTTCCCCACGCCAATCAATTCGCTCCGATACCGCAGATAAGTGGCCTGGTTCTTCGCGTCGACTTTGGCGCAGAACCCCAGCACGGCGTCCAGATCGCCCATCATTTCGTCTTGCTTGGCGGCGGCGGTTGGCTCTGGCTGGGCGGCACCGGCCAGGCCCCCAGACCCCAAGCCGATCACCACGGCCAACAGAACGCGCAACTGAGTCTTCATCGATGCATCTCCCTAGAGGTCGTGAATTTCGATCAAGAACATCAACGGCCCACAGCTCAACGCCCGCTGAGCGCGAAGGCTTGTGTTGCAGCCGATGTCGCCACCGTCAAGCTTCCTGTGCGGTTGGTGGCCGGAAGAGGAGAGGGAACGGTCATGCGTACCACCACCGTGCAGCTGCTGCCGGCCGCGACCGTCGCCCCGGATGTGCAGGTGGTGTTGCCAGCCCCGGTCAGCACGCTGAAGACACCTGCCGTGTTCTGCCCTGTGATGGCAGGCAGGCTGGTGATCGTCATGGCACCGGCACCCGGGTTGGTGACGGTCAAGGTCTGGGTCACGGTGCCACCCGCCGGCGTGTTGGTCGGGAAGGCATCGGTGCAGGTCGTGGCGTTGGTGAACCCGTTGATGCTGCAATTCACCGCCCCCGTCCCCACCCCACTGGTCACCGCGTAGGTGGGAACGGTCGCCAAGCCAGTCAAGGTCACCGTGGGGTTGGCGCCACCGGCCCCGCTCAGGTTCAGCGTGAACGTCCTCAGCCAGGGAAGGTTCACTCCAAATACCAGGTTGCGGGCGGTTGGTGCAAACACCACGCTGAGGGTGCAGGTGCCGCCATTCGCCGCCACCGCCGCGCCGTTGGTGCAGGCGTTGGCGCCTGTGACGACGGTGAACGGGGCACCTGGTGAGGTCGCGCTGTTGAAGGTGACCGGCGTGCTCTGGTAGTTGGTCAAGGTGGCCACCAAGGCGGTGCTGGTGCTGCCCACCACCTGGTCGGGGAAGGCCAGCGAACCGTTGATGCCCAGAGCGCCCTTGGGCGTGACATCGACCAAGGAGAGGATGGCGGTCCCATTGAGTGTGACGCTCGTGGCCAGGCCTGCGGCCGACAGGTTCAGGCTGGCCGGTCGGACGCCGCCCAGACCCAACACGGCCACCGGGCGGAAGCTCACGTTGATCAAACAAGTGCCGCCCGCTGCCAGCGGATTCGCCGTGCTGCACGTGCTGCCCGCCGCGACGGCGTACTGGTTCGGGAACAGCCCGCCCAGCGCCCGCTGCGTGAGCGTCAACGGCGTGGCCTGGTTGTTGGTCACCGTCACGGTCTGTGCCGCGCTGCTTGTGCCCACCAGGGTGTTGGGGAAGGTCAATGCCAACGGTGCCACGCTGTAGGCCGGCCCGGTGCCGGTGCCCGTCAAGGCCACCGTGAACGGCCCCGCGCCCGTGGTGATGGCGAGGTTGGCGGTGCGAACCCCCAGCAGGGACGGCGTGAAGCTGACGCCGATGGTGCAGCTCTGGCCGGCCGGCAGGCTGGCCGGGCAGGCGCTCAGGTAGGCGTACTCCACCGCATTGGCACCGGTCAGGCTCAGCGGGCCCACCGCCAAAGCCGCAGCGGTCGGGTTGGACACCGTCACCAGCTGCGCCGCACTGGTGGTGTGGATGGGCTGGTTGCCGAAGTTCAGCTGACTGGGCGAAGCGCCCACCTGGGCAATTTCGTGCGCGCCCCGGTCGAAGGCCGTGCCTTGGGGACGGCCACGGCCGTCGTAGTCGTGGTTGGGCGTGCCCGTGCTCGTGCCCGTGTCCTTGGCCGGCGAGCCGGCGTTCAGGTGGTAGTCGCCAAACGCCGCGTAGGCCGTGCCTGCCGGGCTGGTGGGCTTGACCACCGACAGCGGGCCAAAGCGCAGGCTGACGTAGTTGTTGCCTTCGTCCAGCACCGAGGCCACCTGCAGGTTCTTCACGCTGGGCGGGTTGATGACGTTGCCAAACTCCGGCGTCACGCGCGAGCCGTTGCAGTACATGTCGAGCAGCTGCGGATCGTTGGCGGAGTTGTTGTTCGCCGCGTAGCCCGCTGTGCTGGTCAGCACCGAGTAGCTCGGCACCAAGCGCTGGGCGCCTGGCGTGGGGCTGGTGTCACCCAGCACGCCCAGATCCCAGTAGGCCGCACCGCTCACGCATTGCCCGGTCGTCGCCTGGTCGGGCAGCACGGTGCAACTGGTGTTGCCGTTGTTGGAGGCACAGATGCGGTTGTCACCCGAGTAGTAGAACGAACGGTTCTGCCACACGATGTTGTTCACCAACTGCGGGCTGGAGATGGCACGCTGGGCTGCCGACAACGCGCTGGCGTTGGGCAGCACGGCCAGTTGGGCGCTGGTCGGGTCGGCGCTGATGCCGGCCGGACTGGGCCGGCCCACACCGGCCACACCGGTGACGTTGTTCTGCAGGATGGTGCCGGCGATGCCCAGGCTGTCGTTGGACGCCACCGTGTTGTTGACGATGCTGCTGAGCAGGGTGTCCAGCAGCGAGATGCCACCCCCCGCATAGCCGGCCTCGTTGTTGACGATCATGTTGTTCGTCACCGCAACCTTGTGCCACAGCGCCGGGCTGCCCGGGAAGGCGGCGATGTCGCCACCGTTGACCTGCTGCAGGCGGATGCCGCCGCCGTGTCCGGCCTCGGCAAAGTTGCCGCGAACCAGGTTGGCGTCGATGCTCAGGTTGCCGGTGCCGGGCGACACGCTGGCGCCAAACAGCGCCGGCTCGCCCACCACCGCGATGCCACCGCCGTGCGTGGCCGAGGTCTGCTGGAAGCTCTGGTTGAACAGGATCTGGTTGTTGGCGATCTTGCCGTTCTGGCTGAAGCCGATGTGGCCGATGCCGCCGCCGTCCGAGCTGCTGAAATTGCCGCAGACCCAGTTGTGGTCGACGCTGTAGCCGTCGCTGCCGGTGCACATCGAAATGCCACCACCGGCACCGCCGCCACCGGCCGGGCCTTCCACCACGCCGTTCTTGGTGATCGCGTTGTGGTGAATCTTCACGTTGCTGTCAAAACCCCAGCCCGCGATGGTGCCGGCGATGGTGACCGTGGGCGTGCCCGTGACGCCACCGTTGACGTTCTCGGTCAGGCCCGGGAAGGACGGGATCTCCAGGTAGGGGATGCCGATGCGCACCCCGCCGTTGAAGGCGCCGGCATTGCCATAGACACGGTTGTTGGCAATCTCCAGGTTGTGCGCCCAACCGTTCACGTAGATGCCACCGCCAGCGTCACCGCCGGTGACGCTCAGGCCGTCAATGCGCGAAGCGGCGCACAGGAAGTTGCTGTCCGTGGTCAGCGCCGGGCCTGCAGCGCCACTGGGCGTGAAGGTGGTGGGCGCACCGTTGGCACATTGGCCGGCCGGCAGGTTCTTGGCCAGCACGGTGATGCCGGCGCCCTCCTCGGTGCCCAGCACCGAGGGTTCCAGCAGCACGATGCCACCGGTGATTTCCTGGCCTGGCAACGGATCGACCTGCGAGGTGCCGATCTGGTTGCCGGTGACGGTGTCCACCGCGAACAGGCTGTTGATCATGGGCCGCCACAGATCCAGCTTGCGGGTCGGGTACTTGGTGGCATTGACGATGACCGAGGCCGCACCCACGCCTTGCAGGCGCACCGGCTTCCACATCACCACCAGTTCGCTGTAGGTGCCAGCGTCCACCAGGATCAGGTCGCCCGGCTGGGCGGCGTCCACGGCCTTCTGGATGGCGCCGGGCAGGTCGCCCACGGCGCTGGGGCCGGCCACGCGCTGCGGGGCGCGGTCTTCCACGGTGACGGTCACGGCATCCACCGTGGCGGCGCCGTTGGCGTTGGTGATCACCAGTTGGCCGCTGGGCGTGCCCGCCGGCACGGTCACGGTGATGACGCCATCGGCCCAAGCCGCATTGGCGCTGAGGTCGACATTGCCGATCTTCACCGTGCCCTTGCTGCCACCGAAGCTGTAGTTGCGCGTGATGGTGCGTTGGGCCGCCGGACCACCGACCGCGAACGGGCCGGCGTAGGCCGGGTTGGGCACCTGCTGGGCACCCAGCGCCGTGATGGTCAGCGTGCCGCCTGCGGCCGGCAGGTAGGGGCCGAAGCCGGCACTGCTGTCGACCCGGGCGATGGCCGGCGTGGTGTCAGGGTAGGAACAATCGGTCGGGTTGTAGCCGCCGGCATGCGCAGCGATGGGCAGCACCGGGGTGTCGAGGTAGGTGGTGCGACCCGGCATGAACGGAATCGTGTAGCAGAAATTGCTGTACGCGGCGTTGTACTGCGGGTCGGTGATCATCTTGCCCGTGGCCACACCAGCCACGATCTCGGGGATCGGGCCCGGGTCGTTCATGCAGGTCACCAGCATGTTGGGGCCGTAGCCGGACGGGGTTGGCGGGTTCACCAGCCAGCTCGACGGCATCATCGCGTTGTAGGTGCCCCATTGGTCGGAATAGGCGCGGCTGATCTCGCGGCCGTTGAAGTCCTTGATCGACACCGGCACGAAGGGCACCGAGGCCTTCTCGCCAAAGTCGGGCGAGGCGGCGTTGAACTCGGCCGAGGCGTCGTCCAGGATGATGCCGGTACCGGCCGCGGCGGTGGGCACGGCGGTGAAGACGAAGAAGTTCGCGCTGGCCTGCATCTGGTCGCCCAGCTTGACCAGCTTGCGGTCGCACAGGGGGCGGTCCATGCCGGCGAACGGCGACACCAGCCCGCCTGCGGGGAACAGGCTCAGGTAGTCCGGCACGCGGTGCAGGCTGCCCACGCATTCGGGGAAGATGTTGGAATAGGTCGTCACGCCCAGGTCGGTGGTGGCGTTGTTCTGGATGCCGTCCGCGTTCGCTGGGTTGTAGGTGTTGGCGTTGTTCAGCGTGGCCTGGTCGGGCAGGATGAAGATGTTGGTGATGCCACCAAACTGGGGCTGCACCTGGGCGGCGAAGACGTCGCCGTTGAGGATGTTCTTGTCCTCTTCCTTCACCACCTCGTAGCCGGTAGGCGTCACGGCCTCCACCACGTACTCGCCAGCGGGCAGGCTGACCAGGGTCTGGCCGGCAGTTTGCTGCGCGGGGCTAAGCGGATGCGCCTTCACATAGTCCGAACTCGGGAACTGGTAGCGACCGTCATAGGGTGCGGCCTGCACCTGGTTCCAGTTGTGGAAGCCGTCGTAGCAGCGGGTCGGATCCGACACCAGGTTGCCGCCGACGTTGTTCTGCAGCGTGAAGTTGACGAAGGGGTCCACCTGGGTGGTGTTGTAGGGCGGGTTGCCTGTGGCAGCGGGGAGCTGGCCCGGGCAACTCATGTTCAATTGCTTGCCAGTGGCCGGATCCACGGCGCTCACCCAATCGTCCCAGCTGGATGTTTGTGTGCTGTCGACCTTGGTCAGCGTCACCGTGCCGTCGGCCAGCTTGTCGCGGCGGTACAGGTTGACCGTGACGCGCGGCACCAGCGGCTCCCAGATCGTCTGCACATTGGCGCGCTGGTCGTCGAACGGGCGGGTGGTGGAATAGACCACCACGCCCTGGATGCCGCCGTTCTCGCTCTGGGCATACGGCGCACGGCCCCAGTTGATGGTGCTGCGCTGGCTGATGTAGCCCTGCAGGCCATACGAATAGGCGCCCGGCAGTTCCACCCGCGTGCTCGGCGTGCCGTCGGCATAGGTCGAGCTGTAGATGCTGCTGCTGCCGGTGGGCGCACCTGGCCGCTGTGCATCCACCTGGCCGCCACCGTCCACCGTGATGGTGACCCCGGTCTGCTTGAAGCGCGTGGTGTCGGCCTCGGTCACGTACCAGTTGAACAGCGGGAACAGTTCTGCCAGCAAGCCGTTGCCGTTGCTGTCGGTGGCGGTCTGGTTCGAGATGCCGCCGTCGCGGTAGCGCGTGGTCATCACCACATTGGAGATGCCCGTTTCGTTGCCGTCGTAGACGCCGTTGCTATTGGTGTCCAGGAAGATGTTCTGGTCGTACTGGGTGAACCAGCTCAGCACGGGGATGTTGCCCATGGCCACATTCGCGCTCGCCACGGTCACCGCCTGGGTCTGGATGATCTGGTCCAGCCATTGGTCCCAGATCACGACCTGGTAGCTGCCGGGGGCCACGCCGGTGAGGGTGAAGCTGCCGTCCTGGGCGCAGCTGGCGATGGCCACCGCCGGGCCATTGCCGCCCTGCGAATTCAGCGCCACCTGGCAGGTGGTGGAGGCCAGCAGGTCGTACGAGCCCGAGTCGAACAGCCGCACGTCCGAAGGCCGCGACATGCGCTGGTTGGTGATCTTGCCGCTGACGGTGTAGAGGCCATTGAGGCTGGCGGCCTTGACCCTGTCCGGGTTGACGAAGCCGATGGTGGTGTGGAACCCCGGTGGCCCGAATTCCTGGAAGTACACCGGCTCCTTCACGCCGGTGAACGCGTCCTGTGCCTGTGTGCCTTCCAGGGTCTCGGTCTGCCACCAGGACTCGCCTTTGCCTTCACGCTCGGCGCCCGGATGGGCGAGGATGTCGTAGCGGGCTGGGGTCAGGTTCTTGATCAGCGCGTGACCAGCCAGCGCGTAGTCCGCTGCGGGGCCGGTGTAGCCGGCCGGCATGTTGGGGCAGGTGTAGATCACGCCCACCAGGTTGCCGGTGGCGCTGGTGGCGGTGCCGTTGGTGTTCTTGTTCCGGTCGTCCGGGCAGCCCGGCCGCCCCAGCAGCCAGTTGCTCAGCGGCATGCCCGAGGCGTCGTAGGTCTGTTGCCCGGCCGGGTCGCCCGAGCGGCCCACGGCGTCCACCACGATGATGTTGAAGCCACCCAGGCCGGTTTCATTGAGGTCGTTCTGGCCATTGGTGGGGGCGTTGTCTTCGTAGATGTAGACACTGAGTTGCGCGGGGATCAGCGGTGCCGGGGCCACCTTCACGCTCACTGCGGGCCAAGTGGTGGTGGACCCTGCCACCACCGAGAACTCCTGGCCGCCCATGGCGTGGGTGCCATCACCGGCGTCGCCGGGCAGGATGGAGATGTAGTAGTGCTTGGCTGGGTCCAGCGCCACGTCGCTGGGCAGGGTTTGCTGCAGCAAGGCCGTGGCGTCGCTCACCACCGCGCCACGCACCGATTGGCCGGAGCCGCAGCTGACCGGGCCCACGCATCCACTGGCCACCACCGGCATGTAGCTCTTGTGGAAGCGAACGGCCAGCGAGTCCGTGCCCAAGGCCGGCGTCTGGGAGGGATCGACCTTGTAGGTCAGGTCTTCCTGGATGATCCAGCGGTAGTCGGCCACGGCGGTGGCATCGACCGAATCAACCACCGTCACGTTCAGGCCCGAGGGTGCGCCAAAGCTCAGCGAGACCGTGGTGGGCGCGCTGGGCACCCCGACCGAGTTGGTGGCGATGTAGCTGAAGCTGCAGGTGGGTGCTGCGCTGGTCGCGCTGAACGAGCCGTCGGCGTTGAGGGTGACGTTGGTGCAGGGGTTGGCTGTTGGGGCGGCCAACGACGCCGTCAGGGGCAAACCATGACCATCGTCGTTGCCCAGCACGCCGGGCCCGGGAACGTTGAGCTTGCCAGCCACCAGACCGCCGTAGCTGTCCGGGTTGGCCGTGGGCTTGCCCGCCAGGGAGGACAGGGCCACGTTCAGGGTCACGGTGGCGGTGTTGGTGGTGCCGCCGTTGCCGTTGTAGGTGAAGCTGTCGACACCGGCGAAATCCGCAGCCGGCGTGTAGATGAAGTTGCCTGCGGCATTCATCGCGACGGTGCCATGCGCGGGCTGGTTCACGATCTGCACGGTCGTCACCGCCACGTCATTGGCCACGACATTGCCGGAGGTGATGGCATTGAGCGCCACCTGGAAGCTGTCATTCACCGCCCTGGCGGCCAGGCTTGGCAAGACGCCGGCCCCGCTGGTGGCGCCCACAGAGGCCACCTGCACAAAGCCCTGCATGCCACTGTCCGGAACCCCACCCGACGACAGGTTGAGGTGGCGGTCGAACAGGCTGTAGCTTGCCGGGGCATAGCGCAATCCGGTGGTGTCCGCGGCAGGGCGTATCACCACGTCATGCGTCTTGCCCGCCGTCAGCAACACCTCGCTCTGCAGCTTGGGGTTGCCGGGGGCGAGGTTGCCGTCTTCGGCCACCAGGGCCATGGGCTGGCCAATGAGCGTGGGCACATGGGTGCGCAGGCCGGCATTGACCATGCGCAGCAGCACATTGCCCGTGGCGTAGCTGCCTGGCGCGGCGTTGTTGCCCGCCACCCCGAACGAGGAGGACGCCGGGTCCAGCTTGTTGAAGGCATGGCCGTTGATCAGGAAGTAGGTGGGCGTGTAGTTGACCGCCGCCGGGTAGCAGGGGCTGGTGGCACTGCAACCGGGGCCGTTGAAACGCGTGTTGGGGTCGGCACCGGCCATGGCAGCAGCGTCCACCGCCGCGTTCTGCACCGGGTCGATCTCGCTGAACAGCAGCGCCACGTCGGCGTCGTAAGGCACACGCGCCAAGCCGCCGCTGACGGCCGGCGGGTACGCGTCACCCGGTGTGAACGAGGTGCCGGTGGCCGGCGCCTGGGTGACGACCAGCACGCCGTACAAACCCATCGGGGCCTGCACCGACGGCAGCGTGCCGGTTTCGTAGAGGTAGGTGCCAGGCTTGAGGCTGTTCCAGGTCAGCGCGGTGGTGGTGTTGGCACCCACCGTGAGGCCCATGGACAGCGTGCGCTGGAGCTGCGCGGGCGGTGTGAAGGTGGCCGCTGTGTTGGCGGGCCAGGTGGTGACGGTCTGCCCGTTGTGGGCAGGGCCGGCCATCTTGTCGGGTGAACCCAAGCCACCGCCGAGCTGCCCCAGGATCATCAGCGAGGTGGGCGCGGGCAGCGTGTTCGTCAGGCTGATGGTGAGCTTGTCACCCGCAGCGGCCGTGATCGTCGGCCCTGGCGCCCACACGCTGGTGCAGGCGCCGGTGGTGCAGTAGCCCCACATGGGCACGACCGCCCCATTGGGCAAAGTCGTGTTCATGCGCTGGGCGGTGAGGTTCACGGTGATGTCTGTGGCGCTGGCGGCGCCGGCGGCGCACAGCAGCACCGCGCTGGACACCGCACGCAGAATGACCCGGGACAGGATGGTGTTCATGGCTTGCCTCATGTCGGTCAGCGCGTCAGAGCGTCTCGTCGATCGTGAACGAGAACGGATCGATCAACAGCATCATCAACATGCCGCCTGGGAAGACGTCGTTGGTGGTGATCTCGCGCTCGTTGTGCGAGTGCCACATGTAGGCATAGCCTGCCTGTGGGTTTTGGTTCAGCGTCCCGGGCGCCTCGGGCGTCGGGTTGGCCGACTGCATGCCGATGTAGGGCGTGCCGCCATACCACTGCCCGTTGATGACGATGGACGGGTCGGGTGGCGTGGCCGGAATCGGCTTGCCATGGTCCAGGCAGTACTCGTGTGTGTCTTGGTCAAAGCCGGTGGACGTGGGATCCCAGGTGCTGGCAGGCGTGGTGAATTTGTTCAGCCCGTTCACGTCCAGCGCGGGCTTGCCGTTGCAGGTGTGCCCTGCGGGATCCAGCCCGTAGACATCCCAGTTCAGGCCTTGGCCGGTCCAGGTGAAGATGGCGTCCACGCTCTGGCCGGCCACGGTGGGAATGGTGAACAGCGCAGGCCCGGCCAGCTGGGTGTTGTCGCTCTGGCTGACGATCAGGTTGCCGTCCCGCGCCAGCACCCGGGCATGGTTGCCGTGGAAGTGGAAGGGGTGCTGCATCCGCCCCTGCCCCACCACGCGCATCAGCACCTTCTCGCCGGGGTGCATGTGCGGGTTGCCGTTGTAGGGCTGGTTGGGGTAAGCGCTGGAGTACGGCGTGTCCATGATGTCGGGCATCGACCGGCCATTGATCATGAAATAGTTGGGGTGGTAGGGCTCGATGGGCACCGCGATCTGCGGGCAGGCGGCGCCGGACGCGCAGGCGTCCACCTGGGCCTTGACCTGGTCGTGGATGGCCGAGCTCATCTCGCTGAACTGGAACAGGTACTCGCGGTCGTAGCAGGTGTCGGCCTGGCTGTAGGCAGACGCCGCGTTGGCATAGCTGCCCTGGGTGCACCCCGCCACGGGCGCGGCCGGCAGAACCACCAGCGCGCCCGACAGCCCCATCTCGATTTGCAGGTCGGGTTGGGTGCCGCTGTAGTAGGCGTAGGTGCCCGGTTGGCTGGGCGTGAAGGTGTAGGTCACGGTGCCACCGTTGGCGGCCTCGGTGGTGAGCAAACCCGCCACGCCACCCGTGGCCGTGACCGTTTGGCCCGCGAAGACCATGGAGGTATTGCCCGCAGCAGCCGGCAGGTTGTTGGTCAAGGTCACCGTGACCGGCGTGCCCTGCACCACCACCATCGTCGGCCCCGGCAGTTGCATCAAACCGCAGCTCGGTGCCGGCCCGGTGCCCGTGGCGAACACGGGCGCGAAGCCCGCAGGTGCCGACGCACACCCATAACCCCAGGCATAGATGGCAGCACCATCCGGCTCACTGATGGCGCCGGCACTGGCCGAGAGGTTGAAGGTCGGGCCGGTGATGCCATGCACCGCAGCCTGGGCGCCGGTGGCGGACATCAGGGCGCAGGAGGCCATCACAGCGGCGCTGGCGAGGCGCGCAGCGAGCCGCCGAATGAACTTCATGGAGGTCTTCATGGCTGGGCTCCTACAGAACAACGATCTCGGTCATCATTCCGCCGAAGTTCTCGGCGTCATTCGACAGGTGGTCCAGGTTCGTGCTGTACAGGTAATAGGTGCCCGGCGGCACGTTGGTGACGTCGATGATCACGTCCACCGATTCGCCGCCACCCAGCGTCACCGAGTTGGTGTCGTAGTACAGGTTGTTGCCCGCCATGTCCCGCAGCAGCCTGGCGTTTTGGGCGATCACCATCATCGTCACGCCCACCGTGGCCAAGGTGCTGTGCTCGGTCACGCTCAGGTCAGAGATGCGCAGCAGCGCACGGGTCTGTCCCTTGGTCGTCTTGTCGATGGTGATCAGCGCGGGCACCGGCTGCGAGGGCCGCGAGGCACCATCGGCACCCATGGTGGCCATGGGGCCGTCGGGCACCGGTGTTTTGCCATCGACGCCCGTGGTGGCACGGTTGTCGAACGAGGTCTGGACGGTGTCGGGGTAGCTGCGGCCGTTGAGCAGGAAGTACTTGTCCTTCATGTCGGCAAAGGCCTCGGGGTTGAAGGTCATGCCGACGAAGTGGAAGTTGGGGTCGAAACCCATCATCTGCAGCGGCATCTCCACGTCGTAGCGGGTGCTGCCGTCGCCGTCGTTGTAGGCGTAGGTGGCGCCGCCCGCAGGTTGCACCGCCGTGGTCACCCGTGGCAGCGGCGTCTCGCCGGTGCAGAGGATGTCGGAGCACGCCGCGGTATTGGCGGCACCGGTGCGGGCCCGGTTGGCCAGGTTGGCCTGCTGCAGGGCGGCGTACAGGCTGCCATTGGCCGGCACGCGGTTTTGGCGAGGCCGCACGAACAACTGCCCCACCATGCCCATCTGCAAGTGCTCGGGCGGCGCGATGTGGCAGTGGAAGAAGTAGGTGCCGGCGTCTGGTGCGGTGTAGTAGTAGGTGAAGCTGCCGGCGATGTTGATCGCGATGGAGGCATCGGGCACGCCGTCGTAGTACGACGAGGCGTTGGGATAGCCGTGGAAGTGCACCGTGTGCTGCTCGAACAGGTCCGGCCGCATGATCATGCCGACGTTGCTGAGCGTGAGGAAGAGTTCGTCGTCCTCGTCGATGGCGATCATCGGTGCCGGCGCGTTGCTGTAGAGCACGCCGTTGTTCATGATGTCGGCCGGCTCAACCCGGGCACCACGCGGATCTGCAGGCGCGTTGAACACCGCCGACGGTTCGGTGCCTGGCAGACCTTTCAGGATGCCGGTGTCGGCCGTCGGGTCGCTCGGCACACCCAGGCCCGACAAGGGCGCAAAGCCGAACAGGTAGATCTGGCTCCCATCACCCATCGTCGCGTAGCCGTCCCCGCCGGCGATGTGCTGGCACTTGATGTGGGGGTTTGCGCCCGTGGGGTTGTCGGCCGTCACTGCCACCAAAGGATGCAGCGCCGTTTGCGTGGGGCACTGCACCCTGAAGCTCTGTGCATGGGCATGGCAGGCCATGCACAGCACTGCCAAGGCGGGCAGCAGGCGAATCAAGCGAGCGACATTCAACATGGCCAGTCCTCCATCCAATGCACGGGCGCGGCCACCCGGCAGCAACTCAAATCCATGGGCATCAACAAGGGCGGGTGCGGCATGGGGTGAGCCCACTTCGGTTGCTGCGCCAAACCCATGTCATCTCCCTCAATGTCTCTCTGCAGACTTGCTCTGCACTGCTACAACCACTCGGTGACCGTGAGGCCACCGCCGATGAATCGTTTGTATCGCCGGCCCCCCCTCGGCAGATATCGGGCCGGGACGATCCGTCGATCAGAGGTGTGGGCTGGGTTCTCGGAAATGTCCGAGTGGCATGGGCAATCACCCACCCCCTGCTCCGAGGTAAGACAGGCCGGCCGGCGGCGGCTATGCTGGCCCGAGGGGCTGCCACCGTCCCCCCGTCACCACGCTCTGTTGAAACCATGGCCATTCCGGACGCATCCCTCTCGCGCAGCGGCTCAGACCAGGTGCCTGCCCAGACACCGCGCGGCGCCCTGCGGCTGTGGCAAGGCCTGCTGCTGGCCAGCCTGTGCGCGATCGCGGCGGTGTGCGCGCACCTGTTGCGGCAGTTGAAGGCAACGCCCCCCATCGCCCTGCAGCAGTGGTTGGGCTACGCGGCGGCGCTGGTGCTGGCCGGCGCAGCGCCCTTGGTCTTCACCTGGGCGCTGCGGCGGTGGTCCAGGTTGGGCGCCGTTGCAAGCGAGGCGCCCAGGCCCGTCTGGCTTTCACCCGTGGCGGCGATGGCGGTGCTGCTGGTGGGCTTGACCGCCCTGGCCTTGATCACCCACCGGCTCGCCTACGACACGGTGCTGCGCTCGGTGGGGCACCGGCTTCAGGCCGTGGCCACCCTGAAAGCGTCGCTGATCGGCGCCTGGATGGAGAGCGAGATCGGCGACATCCGCGTGTGGACAGGGAGCCCTGAATTCACGAAGCTGCTGGACGCATGGCGCCGGGCTGGCCTGCATGACACCGCCAGCCGCCAACACCTGCTCGAATACCTGCAGCGCATCTCCAAGACCGGCCACTACACCGAGATTGGCCTGCGCAACGCGGTCACGGGTGAGCTGCTGCTGACCACGACCGGGGACGCAGACACCGCCACGGTTCGCCACGCCGCGGTGTCGGCGGCAACGGCGGCAAACCCCGTGCTCGAAGACTTCCACAGCGAGGCAGAGGCCCGCCATCCGGCGTTCTACCTTGGCTTCTTCAGCGCGGTTCACAGCGATGGACAAAGCCTGGTGGTGCATGTGGGGCTGGACCCTGGGCACGAGCTGTTTCCGCTCATCGAGCAATGGCCGGGCGACACCGACACCGCAGAGGCGCTGCTGTTGCGCCAAGAGGCGGGTTCGATGCTGGTGGTGAATGACGCCCGGGCCGGGCGGCCCACACGCCGCATCAGCACGCTCAACCCTGGGTCCATTGGCATGGCCATGGCCCGCGGTGACAACGGCTTGCTGCGCGGCGCCGACGACCGCGACAGGACGGTGGTGGCCTTTGTGCGCCCCGTCGAGGGCACCTCTTGGCTGCTGGCGGCCAAGCTCGATGATGCCGAGGCCTTCGCCGAGTTCAACCGCATCGTGGGGCTGATTGCCGCCTTTGCCGCAGCCCTGCTCTTGCTCGGTGCCTGGCGCTGGGTCGAGACGCGCAGCCTCACCGCGCTGGAAAAGCAAGTTCAGCGCGAACGCGAAGAGCATGCACAACGCTTGTCGGAGGTTTCACGTCGGGTGGTCTCGGCCCAGGAAGAAGAGCGTCGGCGCCTGGCGGTGGAGCTCCATGACCGCACGGGCGGAAATCTCGCCGCCATCGACCTCAACCTCAAATCCATCGAGCGGCTTGTGCCACCGCCAGGCCAGGGCCAGCACGACGTGCTGCGCGACACGCGCGACTTGTTGAACGACACCATCGTCAGCATCCGCGACTTTTGCGGCGATCTTCGACCCGCCGTGCTGGACCACGCCGGGCTGGCCTATGCGCTCAAGGTGTGCGTGGCCCAGTTTGCGCAGCGCACGGGTGTGGCAGCCCACTTCGACGACGAGCGCTACTCGGGCCGGCTCGCCCCCGACGTGGAAGCCGTGCTGTACCGGATCAGCCAGGAGGCGCTGCTCAATTGCGCCAAGCACGCGCAGGCCCGCCACGTGCGCGTGACCTTGGCACGCACCGGCGAGCACGTGCGCCTGTCGATCGGTGACGACGGGGTGGGGTTCACCCATGCCCGGCATGGCAACGGCGCGATCCCGACAGGGTCGGGCTTGCTCAACATGCGCGAGCGGGCCGCCTTCATGGGAGGCAGCCTGCTGATCGATTCAGCGCCGGGCCAAGGCACCCACATCACGGTCGAGGTGGGCTGAAACGGCAGGTGCAGGCACTTTCGTGAGCTGCACCAGGTGGACGATCAAGGCGTCCAGGCCGTGGGCGAGGTCAAGGTCAGGGGGCGGCTTCTCAGCCAACAAGGCGTTCAGCAATTGCGCCATATCGGACAGGCACAAAGCCCTTTCCGAGGCGGTGTGCTGCTCCACAACGCCAGCCATGGTGGCCACGCTGAAGGTGGCTCGTGTCACCTGCAGGATGGCTCGCAACAGAAACGCCAGCCGCGGTGCGCGGGCCGCCGCAGCCTGCTGGGCGCGAAACTCTGCAACAAGAGAAAACGAATAGCGGATCTGGAGCTTGAGCTGCTGCGTCAACTCCTGACGAACCCGCTTGTCCACTTCAGCCGACGTGGCGGGCACGTCCGAGCAGGCCGAATCCGAGTTGACCGGCGGCGCGTCGGTCGACCGGTCAAGCAGGATCTGAGACAGGTAGTTGGCACCCATGGCACGAGGATAGTCAGCACCCGTGCCACATGAACAGCGGTCTACTCTGAAGGTCGAATCAGAACTTTTACCTTCTGGATCGGAAAAGTCTGATGTGCCCGGACGCCATGCGGCCGGCCCCTGTTGACCTACACGGGCACCAGGTTGTGCCTCACTGCATAGAGCAGCAGTTCGGTCCTGTTGGACACATTCATCTTTTGCAGCACATGCGCCTTGTGGGTGCTGACGGTCTTCTCGCTGAGCGACAACTCCTCGGCAATCTCGCAGCCCCGCTTCCCCGCCACCAGCATCTCGAAGATGCGGTATTCCCGGTTCGACAGCCGCGCATGCTTGCGGTCGGCCTGGTCGGCGCTGGCCACGCCGAGCGCCAGTTGTTCGGCCACCGAGGCGCACACGTAACGCCCACCGCGCGCCAGCCGACGGATCGCCTGCAACAATTCGTCGGCGGCGTTTTCCTTGGTGATGTAGCCATCGGCACCGGCGCGCAGGGCCTGTGAGATGTACGGCTCTTCACCGTGCATCGTCATGACCAGCACCCGCGTCTCAGGGCGCATGGCCTTCACATGGGTGATCAGCTCGACGCCGCCACGGCCAGGCATCGTCAGGTCAAGCACCACGACGTCGATGGTGTGGGCCCGCATGGCGTCCACCACCTCGGCGTAGTTGGCCGCTTCGCCCAGCACGGAAAGATCCTCGTGGTCGGCCAACAAACGCTTGAGCCCCTGGCGGAACATCTGGTGGTCATCGGCCAGAAGTAGTCGGATCATGTGGGCACCTCCTGCGAAGCCGCGTAACACCTTGGCGTTGCAGAGCAACACTTGCAACAGTAGACCCGATGACAACTGGGATGCAATGGGGGAAGTGCCCTCGCCTGGATAAATCGGTCACAGACCATTCGCTCCGGTGAAGGGCATCGGACGCCAGCATTCCCAGCAGGCTGGGCGAACCCGTCTTCAGTCGTTTTGGGTGGGCGTTGCGAACAACGTGTCGAAAACTCGGTCGCCAGGGCAGGCCGCTCGCCGAGCAACGGCTCGAACGAAAGCATCTCCGGCAGCCACTCCTGAACATGGCATGGCCGGCCAGATGGGACCTTCAAGGCGTCTGCGTGGCGCCGATTGAGTTTGGTCAGAACAACCGCTGTCCGGTTGCGCTGGAACCGGTCTGTGTCAATGCGCTTGCTTCAGGGTCAGTGGCGGCTCAAAGCACTGCGGCCGGTCGCTGCACACGCCGCAGCTGGGCGACTTGCAGATCAGGATGTCGGCGCGCTCGCAGAGCTGGCGGTAGAAGAACTTCTTCCACTTCATGTCGCCGCTGTTCTTGGCCACGATGGCCGGAAACCAGTAGCGCATGAGGGTGTTGAGCTCGCTTCGATCGGCCAGCAACAGGTCTTGCCAGAGGTGGCTGTCGCCCAGGCAGGCCACAGCCACGGCCGTGGCGGCGGCTTCGATCCACTCGGGCGGGCCGGCGTGTGGGTCGGCATGGTCCAGCAGCAGGGCCGCCACGTCCGCCACTTCGTCTTCGCGCAGGGCGCGGCGCGCCGCAAAGTCTTCGCGCAACACGGGCCAAGGTGGGTTGAGGGGCTGTGCCGACCCCATCTCACACCTCGGCCGCAGCGTGCGTGTAGCACTTCTTGGGGCAGATCTTGGCGCAGGCGGTGCAGCCGATGCACAGCTCCTGGTGCGCGATGGTCATCACCTTCTTTTCGTATTCCTCGTCGGCGTCGTCATCGTCCATGTCCACATGGATGCGCTCGCCTTCGTCGTTCAGGCCCACCAACTCCAGCACGCCACGCGGGCAGACCTTGAAGCAGCGGCCGCAACCGATGCACTTGTCTTCGTTGAGCGTCTGCACGAAGGTGGGCGTCCAGGCGGCGCCGCTGGGCAGGGTGACGGAAAAGGCGGTCATGGCGCGTCCTTCAGGCGGGTAGTGCGGCCGCCAGCGCCTTGCGTGCGGCCATCAGTTTCACGTGGGCGTCGTGCGCGGTCTGCGCCACTTCGAGGATCTTTTCCCAGTTGGTGGGCAGTTCCTCGGACAGGTCGTGCAGGTCCATCTTGGCCTGCGTGGCTTTGGCGTTGGCCTTCTTGGCGTCGGCCTTCAGGGCTTCAATGTCGATGCTCATGGGGTGCTCCGTTGGGGCTCGCTTCAAGACCCGTACTTGGCCACGTCGGGGTAGGCCTGCACCATGCCCACGCCCTCGGCCACCAGCTTGTTGCCGGCCTCGGCCAATTTCTTCAGGCTGGCGTAGCCAAAGCGGTGCACGTCGCGCAGGTAACGGTTGACCACGATGAGGCGGCCGGTGGTGAGCACGGCGCGGCCAAAGCCCTCGTGGCTCATCTTCATCATGGGGCTGACCATGCAGCCGGTGGCGCGCTCGATGGACAGGCCGATGGCGTTGTGGAACAGGTCCAGGCGCCACAGCGTTTCGGGGTCGGGGTCGCCCATCATGGGCAGCTCGCGGCGCTGCTCGGCGGTGATGATGTAGGGCGCCAGCAGCGTGGCGTCGCTCTTGCCTTCCCAGGTGCCGTGGGTGTCCTGGGCGCGCAGTTGCTTGATCAGCTCCAGGATGAACGGGTCCTTCAGCAGGGCCTCGTCGTTGGCGTCTTGGGTGGCCTCGGCCGTTGCAGCGTCACTCACGATTTCACCTCGTCATCTTCAAAGTTGTGGGCCAGGCCCTGGTCTTTCTCCAGCGCCTTGCGCAGCCACGGCGGAGGGGTGCCCTTGAGCACGTCTTGCAGCTTGTCCAGGATGCCCTGGATGGGCTCGGGCTGCGGCACCTTGATCGGGTGGATCTTCTGTGCCACCACGCGGGCGGCGCCACTGCCGCCGATGGCGGCCACGTAGAGGATGGCGCAGTCCTTGATGGCGTCGAGCTTGGGCGCGAGCTTGTCCTCGTTGCCGTCCTCGGCCAGGTCTTCACCGAAGTGGAAGGTCTCGACGAAGCTGCTGCCGGTGGGCGTCACGTCGTAGATGGCCAGGTGCTTGGCCCAGCCGAAGTGGGCGTCCACGCGCTGCTTGTCCTGGGTGGCGAATGCGATCTTCATGATGAAGCTCCTTGCAGTGATGTTTCCTGGGGCCGGGCGCGGGGGATCTCGGCGCTCACATGCGCCACGGCCGGCATGGCGTCGGCCACGCGGCCTTGGGCGGCGGCGAGCGACAGCGCCGGCAGCGGCCAGTCGTCCGGGTGGTGGTGGTGGATCTGGTCCATGAACACGTTGCCCACTTCGTAGACGAAGTTGCGCGTGCCGCGGTAGCCCACCATGCAGCGGTGCGAGTTGCCGATGCGGTCGAAGGTGGGGATGCCCAGGCGGAACAGCGGCTTGCCCAGACGCTCGGCGGCCATGCGGCCATGCGAATGGGTCATCAGCAGATCGCAGTCGGCCGCCTTGGCCGCCATCTCGAAATCTTCCAGGTCGCCGATCACCACCTCGTTGCTGGGCATGCGCGCCAGCACCGGGCTGGGCGTGGTGGTGACGCACACCGCCAGCTCGGCGCCCATCTCGGCCAGAAAGCTGCCGGCCGCCCACAGCAGATCGGGCTCGGCGGCCAGCGCCACGCGCTGGTTGCCGAAATGGAAGTGGCCGTCGAGCATGGCGTCCACCAACTGGCTGCGCTGGCGCCGCCACTTGGCGGGCACGGGCCGGCCCGAGAGCTCGGCCAGCGTCTGCATGAAGGCGTCGGTGGCCGTGAGGCCGGTGAGGCGGTCGAACAGCGTGAACGGCACCTCGCAGCGCGTTTGCAGCGTGGTGGCGGCGGTGCGCATCTGCTCGCCGATGGCCAGACAGTGCTGGGCGCTGCCCAGGGCCTTCAAATCGGCCAGCGGCGTGCCGCCCAGCGTGGTGCCCAGCCAGTCGTCGGGGATGTGGCCGTCGAGCGAGCCCGACACATCGGGCGCGATGACAGGCGTGAGGCCGAAGGATTCGATGATCTCGCGCAGCTCTTCCAGATCGCCCGGCGTGAGGTGCGCCCCCGGCAGCACGGCCACACGGCCCGGCAGCTTGGCTTGCCCGGGTTCGGGCAGGGTCTTCATCAGCGCGTTCACCGCTGCCGCCCAGCCGTCCTGGAACGCACCCACGTAGTCGGGCGTGGAGACATAGACCAGGGCCGTGTCGGCCAGCTCGGGGTGCTTCTTGCGGATCAGCTCCAGGTAGCCTTCCACGTCGTCGCCCTTGGTCTCGGTGAGGCCGGTGGAGCAGATGGCGATGAGCTGCGGCTTGGCGCGCTGGCGGATGTTGAGGATGGCTTTTTCGATGTTGTCGTAGCCACCCATGATGGTGGTGACCTCGTTCATCGCCGTGGTCTGCAGCGGGATCGCCTCTTTGAAGTGCCGCACCAGCAGCACCAGTCCGAACGAGGTGCAGCCCTGCGAGCCGTGCATCACCGGCATGCAGCTTTGCAGGCCCATGAAGGCATAAGCGGCGCCCAGCGGCGAGCTCATCTTCAGCGGGTTCACCGCGCAGGCTTTCTTGCTTTCGCTGACGTGGGCCATGGGATGCTCTCGGTTCCTGGAAGGACTCGGACAAGCTCATTGCAGGTTTGATGCCAACCCGAAAGCGCTGCTGCATCAAGGGTTTGGCGGATGGACGCCGGTTCCGTGCCTGGCCCGATTTGGACGATTCCAGACAATCCGTCGGCCGTGCGACAACGGTCAGCCGCTGGCGGCGCATGGCTGTCATCCCCGCCACCGCCGTCATCCCCGCACCTGCGCCCCGTCATTCCCGCGTAGGCGGGAATCCATGTCTTCACGTTGGTGGCGGGCAGAGGTCGCCGGGTGGCGGCCGGCGCGGACGCATACAAAGCCAGAAAGCCTGGATTCCCGCCTACGCGGGAATGACGGTGGTGGCGAGGATGACGGCTCAGCGCCGCGAGGCGTCAAACCCTGGCCCGAGGGCAACCCGCCATCAAGCCGCCTGCTCGGCCGCTTCGCTGGCCAGTTGTGCGGCGTCCTGCTCGCGCAGCAGCGTATCGCTCACGTCCCAGGGCGCGGGCGTGCGCACCTGGGCCCACATGGGGTTGAACAGCGCCTTGTCGATCTCGGCAATCATGGTCACCATGCCCTCGTAGCCGGCGAAGGCGTGGTGGCGCTCCTGGTTGATGTCCATCCAGGGCATGCGGGCCTTGAGCGCAACGAACTGGCTGCGGCCACCGCTGAGCATGATGTCCGCCTTGGCCTCGCGCAGCATGGCGTACATCTGGCGCGGGGTCATGTCGTCGATCATGTGGGCGTCGGCGTCCTCGCCCATGATCTCCTTGATCTTGTCCTTGTCCTCTTTGGTGGACTTCTTGACGCTGGTGCCCACCACCTCCAGGCCGGCCTCCTGCAGCGCGGCGACGACGCTCCAGCTCTTCACGCCGCCGGTGATCAGCAGCACCTTCTTGCCAGTCAGGCGCGCCTTGTAGGCGCGGATGCGTTCCCAGGCGCGGGCCTCTTCCAGCGCAATCAGCGCTTCGGTGCGGTCAATCAATGACTGCCCCCGAGGCCGCTGCGGCGCAGCGTCCGCCCCCCCGAGGGGGTGTTGATCAACTTGGGGCGGCCCGGCGTTGACCAGTTCGGCATCCGCGCCACGCTCCACCAGCAGCCGTGCAATCTCGCGCAGCGTGGTGCTCATGTCGGCTATGCCGTAGAACGAGCCCTCGAAGTACGGGATGCCCCAGCGCTGCTCCATCTTGGTGGCGATGTTGATCATCGACTTGCTGCACACCATCATGTTGGCCTTGGCGCGGTGGCTTTGCGCCACCTCGTTGTAGCGGCCATCGCCCGAGATGCAGCTGAGGATGCGCACGCCCAGCGCGTCGAGCAGCGGCTTGATCTGCCAGAGCTCGCCGCTGAGGTTGTACTCGCCAATGATGTTGATGTCGTAGGGGGTGGTGAACTCGGGTTCCACGGTGCCCACCACGTAGTCCAGCAGCGCCTCGGCGCCCAGCTTGTTGCCCAGGTTCTTGGGGCCGGCAAAGCCGGGCGCGTTCACCGGGATGACGGGCTTGCCGAACTTCTCTGAAGCGCGCTTGCACACCGCCTCGATGTCGTCGCCGATCAGCGCGGTGACGCAGGTCTGGTAGACGAAGACCGCAGGCGGGTCGTACTTCTCGATGATCTCGCGCACGCTCTTGAACAAGCGCTTCTCGCCGCCGTAGATCACGTCGAGCTCGTTGATGTCGGTGGTGAAACCGCTGCGGTAGAGCTGCGAGCCGCTGGAGGCGCTGTGGCGGTTGTCCCAGCCATTGCCCTCGCAGGCGATGGGGCCGTGCACCAGGTGGGCCACGTCCACGATGGGCTGCAGCGCGATCTTGGCGCCGTCAAAGGCGCAGCCACCGGCGGCCGCGCCGGGGGTGAGCTGCTTGGTGCAGCCCTTCTTGCGTTCCTTCTCGCTCTTGGCCTGGTTTTTGTCGCACCCAGGCTCGTCGAAGACTTCGGCAATCTTGGCTTTGAGGGATGCGGACATGGACAGACTCCAAACGCGTGTTGGATGTCTGCATTGCACATTCGGTGCCAGCCTTGCGGCCAGCCAGTGGCCCTCGCAAATCAAGCACTTGCGCTGGCCACGCGCACACCCGCGATTGGCGGGTTTGCGACATTCAGCTCAACGCGGCCTGCGCCACACGCTGGCCAGCCACAGCTGTTGCGCGGGCGGCGCATCGGTGGGCCGGAAGTAGTGCTCGAGGTAGGCAAAGCCGGCCGCTTCCACCGTGGCTCGCCAGCCGGCCCAGGCGTGGTGCACGCCGTAGCGCTCACCGCGCCAGCCCTCCTGGCCGTCGCCGCGCGGGTTGGAGCTGAACAGCACACCACCGGGTTTGAGCGTAGCCCGCAATTGCCCCAGCACGCGTGGCAGCGCGCGGCCAGGCACATGGAACAGCGAAGCGTTCGCGAACACGCCGTCAAAGTGGTCGGGCGGCAGGTTCAGGTCCAGAAAGCTCTGCGCTAGCACCTCGCAGCCACTGTGGGCGTGGGCCATCGCGGCCAGTGGGGCCGAACCTTCCAGGCCCACGGCACGGTGGCCCAGGGCGGTGAAGGTGTGCAGATCGCGGCCGGGGCCGCAGCCAAAATCCAGCAGCGTGTACGGCGCAGGCGCCTCAATGTGCCGCAGCAGCGCATCGATGTTCTGGCGCACGTCGTGGTCACGCGTGCCTTGCCAGAAGGCCTCGGCGTTCTGGTTGTAGTGCGCCAAGGTGCGCTCGGCGATGCGCTGCAGCTCGGCGTGGGGTTCGTCGTCAGGGTGCGGGGCCATGCGCCATCATTCCACGCCCGCAGCCGCCAAGCCAGCCGCCGGCGGCTCAGCAGTCGTCGGCCAGCGCTTCCACCGCGATCAGCTGCTCGCGCAGCGCCCAGCGCGCGCGCCAGCCGCTGGGGGCGTCGTACAGCGGATCGGGTTGGCCGATCGCCGCCATGGCCACTTCCTCATTGCCGTAGATCCGCCATTGGCCACCGCGGCGGGTGAGGGCGGCCATGCCGGCGTCGAGCGCGCTGATGGGCTCGGGGCGGAAGTGGCCGGCGCCCAGCAGGTGATCGGCGCGGTACAGCGGTGCGTCCCAGCCATGCGCATCGGCCAGCGCGCAGATGGCAGGGCAGGCGCTGCGGGCGTCTGGGCTCTCGGGCGTGCGCTCGGTCAGCTCCAGCAATTCGCGCGGCGTCGCCACGTCGAACACCTCCCATTCGGGCAATGGGTCTTGCGCGCAGACCTTGCTCAGAAAGTCGTCGTCGTTGTAGGCAAACCAGGCGCGGGCAGCGCCCTCGGCAGGTTGCTCGACGACGAAGATCATCAGTCCGCTCCCTCGGCAAAGGCTTTCTGCCAGACCGCCTTGCGCAGCCGTTCCGACACGGCCACGGCCGAGCCGTCGAAGGTGTCGTGGTGGCGGCGCAGGGCAGCCTGTGCCGTCGAGGCCTCGGACATGGTCATGGGCAGGCGCCCGGCCATGTGGGTGGCCTTGGGCACGGCTTTCAGGATGGCCTGGCGGTTGGGGTGTTCGTCCAACACCACCAGCTCGTCGGTCTCGGGCTTGCCGGCCAGGCACACCCAGCCGTTGATGACCTCGACAACGCGGCCGTCCTGCGTCGTCTTGACGTAAACGGCCTCGGGGGTGGTGGCGGGCGTGTTCATCAGAAGGTCACCAGGATGTCTTCGTTGCGAACAATGAACTGGCAGGCCAGGCGCCAGGGCGGCGGCATGTCCTTGGTCTCGGCGTCTGCAATCTGCTGCGCGGTGATCTTGCCGGCGAAGCGCAGCACGGTCTTCTCTTTCTCGGTCAGCGCCACGCCATACGGCGTCTTGGCCGACAGCACGCTGACCTGCAGCTGGCAGGAGCCGCACTCGCCGTTCTGGCACTCGAATTCGAGCGGAATGTTGTGGGCCTGGGCCACCGACAACAGGGTCTTGGTGTCACCGGCAACGGCGTAGACCGTCAGATCCTTTTTCATGCGCGGTGAGCTGAAAGTCACGTTGGCCATGGTCTCTCCTCAATTGGTAGGTCGCGGCCGGGCCAGCGCCGGGCCGCTCCCAAGCAGGTCCGGCAGCCCCCGCGGGGGGCGGCCTGCGGTACCCCGCAGGCCGGGGGCTCCATCAACGGATGATGTCGTAGGAGTAGTCGGTCTTGCCCGGGATGATGGTGTTGGCGTCCAGGGTTTCGAAGAACTCATCCAGGAACATCACCAGCTGGCGCAGCGCACCCTCGTAGCCCCAGGTGGGGAAGCGGTGGTAGTGGTGGCGGTCGAAGATCGGGAACACCAGGCGGATCAGCGGCGTACCGGTGTCGCGCTCCAGGTACTTGCCGTAGGTGTTGCCGATCAGGAAGTCGACCGGTTCCACGTTCAGCAGGCTGCGCATGTGCCACAGGTCGCGCTTGGCGTAGGCCTTGCAGCCCTTGCCGAACGGCGACGCGTCGAACAGCGCCTGCACCTTGGTGGCCCAGGCTTCGGTGCCGTTGGTGCTGAGCACATGGGCCGGCTCGGCGCCCAGCTCGAGGATGAACTCGGTCAGGCCCAGCAGCTGGTCGGGGTCACCGTACAGCGCATAGCGCTTGCCGTGCAGGTGGGCCTGGCTGTCGGCCATGGCGTCCACCAGGCGGCCGCGCTCCTTGATCAGTTGCGCGGGCACGGGCTTGCCGGTGAGGTCGGACAGCGCCTGGATGAAGCGGTCGGTGCCCTTCACGCCGGTGGGGCAGTTCAGCACCACCACCTCTTGGCCCTTTTCCTTCAGGTACTTGATCGTCTTCTCGGAGCAGAACTCCTGGAACACGATGGTGGCCTTGGCGTTGAGCGCCTTCTCCACCGTGGCCTTGGTGGTGCCGCCTTCGTACATGCGGAATTCGCCGTCGGTGGGGGTGTCCCACACTTCGGAGGGGTCGCACAGCACGTTCACGTCGGCACCGAACAGGCCGAAGATGCGCTTGACTTCGCGCATGTTGCCCACCACGAAGCCGTCGAAGCCGCCGATGAAGTTGATGCTGTCATCGGGCACGCGCTCGAGCTTGGGCGCCGTGCCAGCCTTGCCGTCCCAGAAGTGCTGCAGCACGCCCAACAGCGCGTTGTCGTAGCCGGTGATGTGGCTGCCGACGAAGGCCGGGGTGTGCGCGAAGGGCACGTCGAACTCGGCCGGCAGGCTGCCCTTTTCCTTGCTGGTCTTGATGAAGGCGTTCAGGTCGTCGCCAATCACCTCGGCCATGCAGGTGGTGCTCACCGCGATCATCTCGGGCTTGTACAGGTTGTAGGTGTTGGCCAGGCCGTCCACCATGTTGTTCAAGCCACCGAACACGGCCGCGTCTTCGGTCATGGACGACGACACGCAGGACGTCGGTTCCTTGAAGTGGCGGCTGAAGTGCGAGCGGTAGTAGGCCACGCAGCCTTGCGAGCCGTGCACGAAGGACAGCGTCTTGGCGAAGCCGTTGGCCACGTAGACGGCGCCCAGCGGCTGGCAGGCCTTGGCCGGGTTCACCACCAGCGAGTCACGGGCAAAGTTCTTGTCCATGTACTCGCGGCTCTTGGTCCAGTCGCGGATCTCTTGCACCTTGGTGTCGGCGTGGTTGAACTCGAACTGTTCCTTCTTGTCGGCGAACAGCTTCTGGTATTCCGGCTCGCGGAACAGCATCTCGTGGTCTATGACCTTGTCTGCGTTTTGGGGCATGGTGGCTCTCCAGTGAAACGGTGAAGGTGGGCTGGCTCCGTCATCCCCGCGAAGGCGGGAACTGGTGCCGGTTCGTCATCCCCGCGCAGGCGGGGATCCAGGCTGTTGGGGCCGTGGATTCCCGCCTGCGCGGGAATGACAAACTCGATCAGGCAGCGTTCTTGAACGGCGACTTCGCCAGGCCCCAGATCGGGCTGGAGATGGCCATGTCCATGTCGCGGGCGAAGATGGCGAAGCCGTCGTAGCCGTGGTACGGACCCGAGTAGTCCCAGCTGTGCATCTGGCGGAAGGGCACGCCCATCTTCTGGAAGACGTACTTTTCCTTGATGCCCGAGCCCACCAGGTCAGGTTGCACCTTCTCGACGAACTTCTCGAATTCGTAGCCGGTCACGTCGTCATAGATCAGCGTGCCGTCCTTGATGTAGTGCGTGGTGCGCTGGTAGTCGTCGTTGTGGCCGAACTCGTAGCCGGTGCCCACCACGATCATGCCCAGGTCTTCGTAGGCGCCAATGACGTGGCGGGGGCGCAGGCCACCCACGAACAGCATCACGGTCTTGCCTTCCAGGCGGGGCTTGTACTTGTCGATGACGGCCTGCATCAGCGGTTTGTACTTGGCGATGACCTCTTCGGCCTTGGCCTTGATGGTGTCGTCGAAGTGGCTGGCGATCTCGCGCAGGCTCTTCTCGATCTGGGTCGGGCCGAAGAAGTTGTACTCCACCCAAGGAATACCGTACTTCTCTTCCATGTGCCGGCTGATGTAGTTCATCGAGCGGTAGCAGTGCAGCACGTTGAGCTTGGCCTTGGGGGTGTTTTCCAGCTCGGCGATGGTGCCGTCGCCCGACCACTGGGCGATCACGCGCAGACCCATTTCTTCCAGCAGGATGCGGCTGCTCCACGCATCGCCACCGATGTTGTAGTCGCCAATGATGGAGACGTCGTACGGGGTCGAGACGAAGTCGGGGCGCTTGTTCGGGTCGACCTTGTCGAACACGAAGTCACGGATCGCGTCATTGGCGATGTGGTGGCCCAGCGACTGGCTGACGCCACGGAAGCCTTCGCAGCGCACCGGCACGATGGTGTGGCCTTCGTATTCCTTGGTCTTCTTCTTCGAGACCGCCTCGATGTCGTCGCCGATCAGGCCGATCGGGCACTCCGACTGGATCGAGATGCCCTTGTTCAGCGGGAACAGGTCCTGGATCTCGTCGATGATCTTGTCGAGCTTCTTGTCGCCACCGAAGACGATGTCCTTTTCCTGGAAATCGCTGGTGAACTGCATGGTCACGAAGGTGTCCACGCCGGTGGTGCCGATGTAGTAGTTGCGGCGGGCGGCCCAGCTGTACTGGCCGCAGCCCACGGGACCGTGGGAGATGTGGATCATGTCCTTGATCGGGCCCCACACCACGCCCTTGGAGCCGGCATAGGCGCAGCCACGGATGGTCATCACACCCGGCAGCGACTTGATGTTGGACTTGACGCCGCAGTCGGGCTTGCCTTCTTCAAAGGTGCCCAGGTGCTTGGCGCGGCGCTTGGCCATCTTTTCGGGATAGGCCTTCAGGACTTCATCGATCAAGGCCTTGTTCTCGGCCTTGCGCTCGTCAACAGTGATGCTCATGGTGCTTGCTCCGTGGTTCCCGCAGGACGGAAATTGAGTGAGGTGTTTTGGCGCCGGGCCGCCCCAAGCCAAAACGCTCCCCTTGGGGGGCGAGCGCCTCGCACGCGAGGCGCTCTTGGGGCCAACAGTTATGCAGCCAAATCAGCGGCGGTCTTGCCGACCTGCGATTCGTCGATCTGCTTCATGATCCCGTGCTCCATCAGCAGGTCTTCCAGCTGGTCCATGGTGATGGGGGTGGGGATGGTGCCGTTGCCGGCGTTGTTGTGGATCTTCTGCGCCAGGGTGCGGTACTCACCGGCTTGCTTCGAATCCGGGGCGTATTCCAGCACCGTCATGCGACGCAGTTCGGCGTGTTGCACGATGTTGTCGCGCGGCACGAAGTGGATCAGCTTGGAGCCGAGCATCTTGGCCAGCGAGTCGGCCAGTTCCAGTTCCTTGTCGGTCTGGCGCTCGTTGCACACCAGGCCACCCAGACGCACGCCACCGCTGTTGGCGTACTTCAGGATGCCCTTGGAGATGTTGTTGGCCGCGTACATGGCCATCATCTCGCCCGACATCACGATGTAGATTTCTTGCGCCTTGTTCTCGCGGATGGGCATGGCGAAGCCGCCGCACACCACGTCGCCCAGCACGTCGTAGGACACATAGTCCACGCCGTCATAGGCGCCGTTTTCTTCCAAGAAGTTGATCGAGGTGATCACGCCGCGGCCAGCGCAGCCGACGCCGGGTTCCGGGCCACCGGACTCGACGCAGCGGATGTCTTTGTAGCCAACCTTCATCACGTCTTCCAGCTCCAGATCCTCCACCGAACCCGCTTCAGCGGCCAGCGACAGGATGGTGTCCTGCGCCTTGGCGTGCAGGATCAGACGGGTGGAGTCGGCCTTGGGGTCGCAGCCGACGATGAGGATCTTCTGGCCCAGGTCGCTGAGCGCGGCCAGGGTGTTTTGCGAGGTGGTGGACTTGCCGATACCACCCTTGCCGTAGAAGGCGATTTGCCGAAGTGCAGCCATTGCAGTTCTCCAATCGAAAGTAAGTGAACTAGGAAACCGAGGTTGAGGAAACGAGCGTTCGTCGCGATCGGGGTGCAGCCTTGGGTGCCTCTATGGGTCTTCTAGGGAAGCCACTTGGGGGCCATACACGGTTGCCGCGCAGCCTTCTCATTGCAACGGCCGTGCCATGTCGCTTGATCGCACTCAAGTGCTTGTTTTTCATAGGCAAATTCAAAATTCAGCCGGCTGGAAAGCCTGTCCGGATGAATGTGTGAAACCCGACAAAGCCTGCCAATCGACATGGCCCGCGGCGGCCCTCGCTCACGCGTGCGCGGCGCGGCGCACGAGGCCACAACGGCCAGCCACCAGGCCGCTGCACCGGGCGTGGTGACGGCGTGGTGCGCGGCCGCCAAGCGCCCTTGCCAACGGCAGCGGGTACTTGGACAAAGGGTGGTACGGGGTTTGCAGACAAGCCTCGTCATGAACACCGCGCTGCCCGTCATCGCCGCCGCCAACACCAACCGCCATTACGAGCGCATCGGTGGGCGCGAAGCCATACAGCAACTGGTGAATGCTTTCTACCGCGCCATGGACAGCCGGCCCGACGCGGCCACCGTGCGCGCCATGCACGAACCCGACCTCAGCCACACGCGCGCCGTGCTGGTGAGCTACCTCAGCGAATGGATGGGCGGCCCGCGCGAGTACAGCGCGGCGCGCGGCTCGCCCATGCTGCGCCGGCGCCACCAGCCCTTCGACATTGACGCGTCGGCCCGCGACGCCTGGATGGCCTGCATGCGCCAGGCCCTGGCCGAGTGCGGTGTGGAGCCAGGCTTGCGCGCCGAGCTGGACGCGGCCTTCACCAAGATCGCCGACTTCATTCGCAACACCGAACACGCCGGACAGCGCCGCGAGCACCCCGGCCGCCCGATGGAGGTGGCGCCCCACGCCACGCCCCTCACCCACGCATCGAGCCCTGACCCTCTCACTTCACCCAACCGGAGCACTCCATGACTGCCATCACCGACACCGCCTTCGCCCGACTCGACGCCGAGGGCCGGCTCTTCAACAGCGTGCTCAAAGGCCCCACCAAGAAGCCGGGGCGCTTCGGCTTCCGCGGCGACCTGGCCCTGAAGTTCCAGGCCAAGATGGCCGACGAGGCCCGCCCGCCAGAGATCGCCGCCGAGCAGATCATTGCTGCCGCCAACGCCGGCGAATCGCACATCGCCTTCATGGCCGGCTTCCTGCTGAGCTTCGAGTACCTGCACCTGGTGGCCGAAGCCCTGGGCGACCTGCTTTCACCGGCCGGCACCTACATCTTCTACGTCGACAACATCGACATCTCGAAGAAGTACACCTGCGAATACGGCGGCGCCACCTTCACCATCCTGCCCATCGACGAGGCCACGGTCTACAACGAGGTGCTGGAGCTGCTGTACCTGGAGAAGACCGAACTCAAGAAGCTCGACACCGCCGGCAAGACCGACGCCATCGCCGACAAGGCCGCCTCGTTCACCGCCAGCTTCCCGAAGATCACGTTTGAAGAGGGCTGCAAGCTGATGGGCCCGGTGCGCAACCCTTACGAGAACAGGCCGGTTTGAGCGGTGGCCTCGTGCCGCACCACTTCTGTCATTCCCGCGCAGGCGCTTGGCCGTCATTCCCGTGCCACCGCCGTCATTCCCGCGAAGGCGGGAATCCAGGTTGTGGCGGGCAGTGGATTCCCGCCTCCGCGGGAATGACGGAGGGTGCGGCATTGGCGAAAGCCAGGGCTGCCCATGAGCGATGAAGACGCACAGCCACAGCATTGGTACAGCACCAACCTGGTGGGCGTGCCCACGCCGGTGCTGGCCAGTGCCGAGTTCAACGCCCACCCGGTGGCGCTGCACATCGCCGGCGCGCGCGAGGCCCAGGCGGGCCTCTTTGCGCTGCTGGGCCGCAGCAGCGACCTGAACGAGGCCCGCGAGATGTTCGTGCACTACCTCGCCATCGCCTTCGGCCTGCGCCAACCCGGCGCCGACGAGCTGACCACGCTGGGCGCGGCCGAGCAGCGGCGCTGGCGCAGCAGCTGGCGCAAGCTGCTGCAAGGCTGGGGCATGGACGCCAACGGCCCGGCCGGTGCGGTGCTCAAGGGCTGGGTGGAAAGCCGCTTCGGCATGGTGCCGCTGTTCCACAAGGCACCGCTGGCGCGCTTTCCGTCACCCGCCTGGGTGGGCTACCTGGAAGAAAAAACCGCCAGCCGCTTCCACAACAACTGCATCCACCAGCAGCTCGACCTGTTGTACGAGTTCTGCCAATGGGCGCAGCGGCGCTACACCTTGCCGGTGAACGGCGAGCACAGCGCCAGCCATGTGCAGCTCTGGCGCGGCAGCACGCATTGCGAAGAACAGCTCGTGAGCGGCGCCTTGCACCAGCGGCGCTGCCGCATGCGCTTCAACAGCATCGCGTCCTACAGCCTCTCGCGCGACGAGGCCAGCTGCTTTGGCGACTGGATCTTCCAGGTGCAGGTGCCGCGCAGCAAGCTGCTGCTGCTGCCCGGCCTGCTGCCTGGCCAGGTGCTGCAAGGCGAACAAGAGGTGCTGGCCCTGGGCGGTGAGTACGACGTGGAGGCCAGCTATGTCTGAGGTGGGCAGCTTGTTCGACAAGGCGAAGACGGACATGGGCGCGCTCTTCGACCGCGCCCTGGGCGCCTACCTGGGCCTGGCCATCGGCGACGCGCTGGGCGCCACCGTCGAGTTCATGCGCCCGCGCGAGATCCAGGCCCAGTACGGCGTGCACCGCGAGATGCAGGGCGGCGGCTGGCTCAAGCTGGCGCGCGGCCAGGTCACCGACGACACCACCATGAGCCTGGCCCTGGGCGATGCACTGCTGCGGGGCGGCGCGCCCGCGCTGCGCCGCCACGCCGAGGGCGACGATGCGCTGGTGCGCGACATGGGCGACGCCTTCGTGCGCTGGTGGCGCGGCAAGCCAGTGGACTGCGGCAACACCTGCCGGCGCGGCATCCTGCGCTACATGACCGAAGGCAGCCTGGCCGCGCCACCCAACGAGGGCGACGCCGGCAACGGCGCGGTGATGCGCAACCTGCCGGTGGTGCTGGCCACGCTGCACGACGACGCGGCCTTCAAGCGCCTCTCGCTGGCCCAGGCGCGGCTGACCCACCACCACCCGCTCTCAGACGCTGCCACGCTGGGCCTGGGCGAACTCACCCGGCTGCTGCTGCGCGGCGGCAGCCACGGCCAGAGCTTGCACTGGGTGCTGGACTGGGTGCAGCAGCAGCGGGCGTTTGCCTACACACCCTACCGTGGCCGGGCCACGGCCTATGTGGTGGACACGGTGCAGACCGTGCTGCACCACTACACCCTGCACGCCGACTTTGAAGCCGCCCTGGTGGCCACGGTGAACCAGGGCGACGACGCCGACACCACCGGCGCGCTGGTGGGCATGCTGGCCGGCGCGCGTTGCGGTGCACGCGCCCTGCCCCACCGTTGGCTGAGCCGCCTGCAAGCCGGCACCGTGCGCGCCATCACCGAACAGGCCAGCGCACTGCTGGCACTGAGCCAGGAGCCGGCGCATGTCTGACCTTGTGGTGGTGCAGCGCTACCACCAGCGCAGCAAGCATGCGCTGAACGCCTACGCGGCCGGGCCCGAGACGCTGGACTGGGACGCGCAGCCCAACCCGTTCCGGCGCTACGAGGGCGCCGATCTGACGCCGCTGCCGCTGCTGGCCAGCGACCCCACCGCCGCCTGGGGCGACTTGTTCGAACCCGGCCGCATCGCGGCCCGCCCACTGGACATCGCCAGCCTGGGCCAGCTGTTCGAACTGAGCCTGGCGCTCGCCGCATGGAAGCAGGCCGGCCCCGACCGCTGGGCCGTGCGCATCAACCCCTCCAGCGGCAACCTGCACCCCACCGAGGCCTGGCTCATCAGCCAGCAGGTGCCGGGCCTGGCCGACGGCCTGCACCACTACGCACCGCACGAACATGCGCTGGAGCTGCGCGCCGCCACGGCGCCGGCCACCGGCGACGCAACGCCACGCGCCTGGCTGGCCCTCAGCAGCATCCACTGGCGCGAGGCCTGGAAGTACGGCGAGCGCGCCTTTCGCTACACCCTGCTCGACACCGGCCATGCCGTGGGCGCGCTGCGCTACGCGGCCGCACTGTGTGGCTGGCGGCTGGCCCCTGTGCCGTGCGACGGCGCCAGCCTTGCCGCGCTGCTGGGCCTGGACCGTGACGCCGACTTTGGGGCGGCCGAGCGCGAAACGCCCGAACTGCTGTTGGCGCTGCGGCCCGCCAGCCACGTGGACGAAATCCCACCCTGGCCCACCTTGCACCGCGCCCATTGGCAGGGCCTGGCCAACCGGCTCGACCGCCACCCCATGTACCGTTGGCCGGTGATCGCCGAGGTGGCCGCCGCCAGCCAGCCGCGCGCCGGCACTGCCCCGGCCTCGCCCATTTCGGAAGGCGCCGGCGCGCGCACGGCAACCGCCTTGCCACCGCTGGCCCGCAGCGCCACACCAACCGCCACACCAGCCGCCACACTGATCCGCCAACGCCGCAGCGCCCAGCGCTTCGATGCCCGAGCCCGCATGCCGCTGGCGCAGCTGTGGCCGCTGCTGCAAGCCCTGCACCCCAGCCGCCTGCCCTTCGACGCAGGCCCAGCGCACGTGCACGTGCTGCTGCTGGCCCACCGCGTGGATGGCCTGGCGG
>WBZX01000141.1_pt1 | contig 67301 bp, 60 predicted proteins | sample 5204211 | NCBI WGS metagenome assembly WBZX01 (sample SAMN12344362, study PRJNA552823) | activated sludge metagenome | biome: Activated sludge suspended growth; feature: Nitrification reactor; material: Wastewater; isolation source: activated sludge from nitrification reactor of wastewater...
GAGAACGCCGTCATCGGACCCCGTGTCAAGACGCGAGGACGAAGGAATACCGGGCGTATTTCGAGTTCCGAGCAACGCCGCCAAGGGGTCCGAAGGCGGTGTTATCGCGCCACGGAGTTTCACCACGGGCTGCTAGCCTTGCGGCGATGTCCTACGACGGACTGCGCGCGCTCCACATCATCGCGGTCGTGACGTGGTTTGCGGGCCTCTTCTACATCTTCCGGCTGTACGTCTATCACGTCGAGAATCGCGAAGACGATCGCGTCACCGCCCTGCTGCGCGTGATGGAGCGGCGACTGTATCGCGGGATCTGCTGGCCCGCGATGGTGATCACGACGCTCTTCGGCGTGTGGCTGTGGGCACGCGACTTCTCGTTCTACCTCGCGTCGGGGTGGTTCCACGTCAAGCTCACCGCGCTGCTGTTGCTGTTCGGCTATCACTTCTATTGCGGCAAGGTGCGCCGCGACCTCGAGGCTGGACGCTGCCGTCTGACCTCGCGCCAGTGTCGGTTGATCAACGAAGTGCCCACGGTGCTGCTCGTGACGATCGTCTGCATGGCCGTCCTCAAGCCGTTCTGAGCGCCCCGCCGCCGGCGTCGCCCGAGGGCCCCGAGACGGCCCCTCGGTGCTCGCGCACGCGCGCCCCGCAGGCGCGTTGTCCGGCGCCGGCCACCCGCCTATGATCGTTCGATGGTACGTCCACGCCGCGGCCACGGCCGAGCGCAGCGAAGGCCTGCGGCACCGCGGTGGCAGGGCCACCTCGCCGCGTGGCTCGCCCTGTCGGCGGCGTGCAAGGGCGACGACGATCGCAACAGCTGCGGCGTGCCGACCAACGAGATCTCGATCGTCGCGACGCTGGTCGACAACGGGCTGAGCCTGCGCACCGAGGTCGACTTCGCGGTCGGCGACCGCAGCACCGACGTCGATGGCATCTCCCTGTGCAGCGACGACGAGCTCTCGATCGCGGGTGAGCAGCCCAACCAGACCGAACGCAACGAGCGGGTGATCTACTCGCACACGCAGCCCGCCGACGGCCAGCGCAGCGTCGAGGTGGTGCTCACGCGGACCGATGGCGAGCGCACCGCGGTCGCCATCGAGCTGCCCGAACCGTTCGACATCACGGCGCCGGCACCGATGGCGAAGGTCTCGCGCTCGGCGGACTTCATGCTGACGTGGGCACCACCTGCGCCCGAAGGCTCGATGCGCATCACGCTCGTCGAGGAGATCGGCAACGGCATCTGCCTGGAGACCGGCACCGCCGAGCACGACTACAAGGACAGCATGGGCGTCGACGTCGACGACGACGGCAACTGGCTCATCCCCGCGGCCGTGATCGCCGGCGGCGCGCGCGACAAGTGCGACGCGCAGTACCGCTTCGCACGCTACGAGGACGTCGCGTACCCATCGAGCTTCGCGCCCGGTGGCTACATCGAGGGCCGCACCGAGCGGTTCGTCGCGTTCGTGTCGGTCCCCTGAGCACGGTCCTTCGCGACGCCCCCTTGGCCGGGGTGGGTTGCGGTGCCGCGCCAGCTGGGCCACAGTCAGCCGGTGCGACTGCCTCGCAAGGGCATCCTGATCCGGCTGTGCATCTACGTGCCGCTGCTCGGCTACCTGTCGTACCGCGCGTTCGACCGTTGGTGGGCGGAGCGACATCCGGCGCCGACGGAGCAGGACGAGCTCGATCGCAAGCTCGCGCCACACAAGCGCGTCATCACCCTGCCCGACGGCTCACAGCAGGAGATCGTCGAGCTCACGCCGGAGCAAGCCGAGGAGCTCCTCGGCCCGTTGCCGACGCACGAGCCGCGGGATCCCGGGCCCGCGAAGGCACCCGCCCCCTGACGACGAGGACCACCGTGGAGCGAGACGAATTCATCAAGCTGTCGTCGCACGCGCTCGAACACATCGAGCGTACGCTCGGCGCGCTCGAGCACGATGCGCTCGATGTCCAGCTGGCCGGTGACGTGCTGACACTGTCGTTCGACGACGGCGTGCGTTTCGTGGTCAACGCCCACAGCGCCGCGGGTCAGATCTGGATGGCCGCGGGCCGCACGGCGTGGCACTTCGACTGGGTGCCCGAGCGCGAGCGGTGGGTCGCGAGCAAGAACGGCGACGAGCTGATGGGCACGCTCGCACGCTCGGTGGGTGGCAAGCTCGGCGTCGACGTGTCGCTGTGATCGCGACCGCCTTGGTCGGCCTGGGCAGCAACATCGAGCCCCGCCGCGATCACCTCCGCACCGCGGTCGCGGCGATTCGCGAGGTCTTCGGCGGGCCGGTGCGCTGCTCACCGGTGTTCGAGAGCCGCCCGCTCGGCCCATCGGCCACGAATTTCCTCAACGCCGCGGTCGCGTGCCCGGTCGACCGCGAGCCAGCCCGCGTGCTCGCGGCGCTGCACGAGATCGAAGCCGCCATGGGCCGCATCCGCACCGAACGCTGGGCCGCGCGCACCATCGATCTCGATCTCTTGGCGTGGATCCCGGATGGGGCCGTGCGCTCGGTCGAGCGCGACGCCGCCCCGATCCTGCCGCACCCCGGCCTCGTCCATCGCGACTTCGTGCTGCAGCCGCTGCTGCACGTATGGCCGCAGCTCGAACATGACGGCCGCAAGGTCGCCGAGCTGTTGGCCGGGCTCCCGGCCGCCGAACGCCTCGTGATCGACGGCTCGGCCTCGCCGCTGTGACGCCCGTGGCCGCCGCCACGACAGCTGTGCTACCTTCGCGACGCGACGCAGGCGGATAGCTCAGTGGTAGAGCGGCGCGTTTACACCGCGTTGGTCGCAGGTTCGATCCCTGTTCCGCCTACCGCCGTCGGTGGCCGAGACCGGCACACCGCCCGCGGGGGCGATCGCGGTTAGGATGTGCCCGCGATGGACGACGTCACCTTCTTCGGCCTCAGCCACGTGGACGTGCTGGTGTCGGACCTGCCGCGCGCGCGGCGGCTCTACGCCGAGACGCTCGGCTTCGTGGTGCGGGCCGAGGGCGAGGGCTGGCTCGACCTCGACGCGGGCAGCACTTCGCTGCGCCTGATCGCGGTGCGCAACCCGGAGCAGCGGGTGTCGCTGCGCGTGCAGTCGCCGACGGTCGAGCGTGCGCTCGAGCACCTCCAGCGCGCGGGCGCCAAGCTGCTCTACCCCGCCGCACGAACGCCAGAGCTCGAGATCATGGGGGCGGTGCGCGACCCCGATGGCAACACCATCGTGGTGTGGCGCGCACTGAGCGAGGACGAGTACGACTTCGTGCCCGAGCTGCCGACGGTGCTGTCGTGGCAACCAGAGGCCGAGACCATGCTGAAGTCGTTGCTCAAGAGCGTGCCGGCGCTGTTCCGCGCGTTGGCGCGCTGTCGCGTGGTCGCGGTGACGGAGGAACTCGCCGCCCGCACCAAGCTGGTCACGCGTGAGGAGGTGATCCGTGGCTTCATCCTCTCGAGCCCGAAGGTCACCCGCGGACGCAACCGCAAGCCGCTCATCGAGCACGGCGTCGATGTCGATCGCTACCAGGCCGACTGGGACGCGGAGTAGTCGCGGTCACGGCTCGAGCAGGGATGCTCGCGCGCGCTCGATGGTGGTCGCGTTACCGGCGAGATCGCGCACACCGACGCGCAGGGTCGCGTCCATCGGCACGCCGGTCAGCGCGACCGTCACGATGCCCGCGGCGGCCCCGACCCCCGGCGCGAGGTCGGTCCATCCGCCGTCACCGCGCCACTGCACCGTGAGCGCGTCGACGTCGATGCCGGTGCCGACATCGACCATGCCGAGCGCGAGGGTCTGCGGCGCGGCGCCGGCAATCCGGGCCACCAACACCGGTGCCGCGGTGTCGGCACGCACGGCCTCGCCACCCGCGGTGCCGGTGTCGATCCAACGCGCCAGCGTGCGCAGCTCCTCGGGTGTGATCGCACTCGGGTGATCGACACCGAAGTCGACATCGGCATCGTCGCCGACGAGGTCGGCATCGGTGCGACCGTCGACCCGCGCGTTGGCGGCCTTCCAGTACAGCAGGCTGCCGCGCGCCGACATGAAGCGCACGTGGCGGGAAAGCTGCGGCTTGCGAAGCGTGCCGGCGGGGCTCTGCTGGCCCACCGGCACGTACTGCTGCGGATAGTCGGCGGTGAGCCGCCACCACGTCGAGCCAACATCGACGCCGGGCAGGTCGAGGCGCAGGCCGCCGGCGGCGGCGTCGGTGGCGTGGCACTCGACGCAGCGCGCCTGCAGGATCGGCCACACGTCGCGTTCGAACTCGATCGACACGCCGAAGCCCTCGCGCAGCTCGAGCTCGGGCGCCTCGGGTGTGCCGCCGGCGAGCAGCTGCACCTGCCCGCCGCCGGCGAGCAGCGGCGCCGCATCGGCGGCGGCGGTCTCCTCGAACCGCAGCGGCAGCTGCGAGCGCACGTGACAACCGCCGCAGGTGCGCTCCTCGCCGGGCCGGGTCGAGAACGGAACCTGCGACGACGACAACGCCCGACCTTCGCAGTCGAGGCCTGCGATCAACAACGGCGTGTCGGCTGGCACACGCACGCGGAAGGATGTGTCGGGGTCGCCCAGCGGATCGACCACCGCGACACCGCCATCGAACTTGCGCACGGGGAGCTCTGCGACGATCCACGCGCGATGGCCCATCGCGGTGAACATCGTGGTGAGATCGTCGGCGACGTTGGTCGCGAGTGCGCTGATGCGCACGCCGCAGACCTCGTCGTCGCCCCACTCGGAGGTCTGCGCGCCTTGCAGCGCCCAGTGGGTCTCGCTGCCGAAGGGATTGCCGACCACGCTGCGGGTCTCGTGCTGCAACAGCGACGAGCCCGAGAGCACTGCGAACGGTGTCGCGAACGCAAGCGCCGCCAACTGCGGTGCCCTTCGGTGCGCCGGCTCGATGTGCTCGGGTGCGGCCGTGGCGTAGAGCCCGGCCCAGGGGCCGATCCGTCGCGGCATGATCTCGTGGTAGGCGGGCGAGTCGATGATCGGCACCAGCTGGTTGGGATGATCGAGCGGCAGGCCGTCGGCGCGATAGATGCCCGCATCGCAGCCGGGGTTGTCGGCGCCGAGCCACTCGAGCGCGTTCACGGGGGTCAGCCCGGTGGTGCCGGAGGTGGCGGGCGGCGGCGCCTCGTCGGGGAACGGCGGGCCGATGTTCGACGCGTTCTCACTGCACGCGCCCTTGGTCCACGTCAGCAGCAGAGCCCCGCCGGCGATGGCGGTGGGGTCGCGCAGGAACCCCGCGAAGGCCAGCGGATCGGCGAACCCGGGCACCGAGAGCGGCGGCTCGGGCATCGCCGGCGAGAAGCCGATCCAGCTCGAGCTCCACGGCGCGACATGATCGAGATCAGTCGGCAGGAACACCTCGCTGTCGGCGACGGTGTGCGGCGCCGGGCCCTCGAGACCGTTCGGATCGGGCGTGAATGCGAACAACGCCCCGGCCCCCACGGGGCTGCTGCTCTCGACGAACAACAGGCGACCGTCGGGCAGCTGATCGAACCCTGCGATCTGGCTGTGCTGCAGCGGGCCCGAGCTGAGGTGGGTGTGTTCGCCGAGCAGCGCCGCAAAGCGGGCCCCGTCGGGGTCCTGGACGTAGAGGTGGTGGATGTTGCGGTACGCACCGGCGCTACCGGGCGCGCCGTTGTTGTACCGGTACGCGCGCAGGCCTTCGCTGTGACTCGACACCAGCGCGACGCGGCCGTCGATCAGCTGGCGCGGCGCGACGCTGGCCGTGGTCGCGTTCGCGCCGGCACGCACGAGACCCTCGCCGTCGTCGTCGAGCACGAACAGCTCGACCAGCGTCGGCGTCGTGATGGCCTGCCCGCTGCCCTGTCGCAGCAGCGAGCCGAGCCGATCGTCACGGCGCACGGTGAACATCACGCGGCCGTCGTCGAGGAAGGTCGGGGCTCGACGGATCTCGCCCGGTGGCGCGGCGGCGATGCGCTCCTCGCCGCTGACGAGGTCGACCACGTGGATGTCGGCATGGGTCGGGACCAGCACCGGGTTGGGCAGGTCGACGTAACGCACGATGACGTCGTCGGCGGCGGGGTCGAGCGCCGGGCCGACCACGCTCTCGGAGCGATGCGCGATGCTGCCGTGCACCACCGCAAACGCGATCGAGCGACCGTCGAAGGCGACCGCGGGGTCGATGGCGGCGCAGGTCTGCGCCTCGGTGCTGGTGGCACTGCAGTCGAACAGCACGGTGTCCGCACCGTCGTCGTCGCGCAGCATCAGATCGCACGGCGCGGCGAAGTCGCGGTCCCGCAGCGCGCTCGGTAGGGCGTCGTAGACGTCGACGAAGCCGAAGGTCCGCGTCCGTGACACCACCGCGCCGGCGACGGTGACGTCGGCGGTGACCTCGAGCGGCACCTGGGTCCGAGGGCAGCGCACGTACAACAGGCCCGACGGCACTGCGTCGCCGCCGTCGCCGGACACACCGCTCGGATCACCGCTGTCACCGCTGCCACCCTGGGTGCCCGACGCGCTGGCGGAGCCCGACTCGAACGGGTGCAGCGATCCTCCGCACGCCGCCACCCACGATGCACCGACGAGGCACATCGCGAGGCTCACCGATGATCGACATCGCCCCACGCTCGCCTCCAAGCGTGCCACCTGTCGCGCGTGCCGGTCAAAGCCGACGCGCTCGCGCGCAGCCGCGGCGAGCTCAGGTGCTGATCGAGAACGGCGCACGCACCAGCGTGGGCGGCAGCTTGAGCACCACGACGTCGTCGACGCGGGCCCCTGGTGGGCCCTGTCGACACCACTCGACCATGGCTTCGACCTTGTTCTGATCGCCCTCGATCTCGAGCGTGACGCTGCCATCGGCCTCGTTGCGCACGAAGCCCGAGAGCCCGAGGCTGGTGGCGTTCGCCTGGGCGCTGGCGCGGAACGAGACCCCCTGCACGACGCCGACCACGCGCGCCCGAATGCGCCGCCATTGCACCGTGTCGTTGCGTCCGCGCTCGTTCACGTCGACGATGCTACCAAGCCTTCGCGCAGGGGTTAAACCGTCGGGCCGGTGGCGGAACCTCGGCCTGCGAATGCGACCTGCGACCCTGGGATTCCTCGTGATTGCGCTGTCTGCGTGCTTCGTGACGGCATCCGACGGCGACGACGACGGCGGCTCGGCCGGTGCGACGACGGCGGGGCCGTCGACCGACGTCGGCTCGTCGGGCAGCAGCGAGACCGCGACCTCGAGCGATGCGAGCGCCTCTACCTCGACGGGCGCGAGCTCGACCGGCGCGAGCTCGACCGACTCCAGCGGCACTGCGACCGACGACGCCAGCGGTGGCTCGTCGAGCGCGAGCGCGGCGAGCACCGCCGACGGCTCGAGCGGCAGCGAGGGGCCGGCCCCGGACTGCGCTGCGTTCGACGATTGCGAGGACTGTGGCGCCGTCGACGGCTGCGGCTGGTGCGGTGCGACCGGCAGCTGTACGGCCGGCGACGCGAGCGGCCCCGCGGGCGGCAGCTGCAGCGGCGGGTGGGTCGACGACGGCGACTTCTTCTCGTGCCCCGCGGCGAACTGCTTCGCGCAGACCGACTGCGCCAGCTGCCAGGACGCGTATCGAGGATGCGGCTGGTGTGCGTCGAACTCGACCTGCATGCCCGGCGCACCCGACATGCCGGCGCCGGGCGGCTCGTGCGAGGACGAGCAGTGGTACTTCGACATCTGCCCCGAGGACTGCGCCGGCGAGATGACCTGCGTCTCGTGCACCGGCACGGTCGGGTGCGGCTGGTGCACCGCCGGCAACACCTGCATGGCTGGCACCTCGGCAGGTCCACTCGCGGGATCGTGCGGCGGCACGTGGTCGATCGACACCGACGCGTGCTTCTAGCGCTCGAGTGTGGTGCCTGCGATCTCGTCCGGTGCCAGCTCGCGACCGGGACCCATGCGATCGACCAGCCGCGAGACCCGCGGACCTTCGATCGCAACCGGCCCCTCGCGCGCGGCCACCTCGGGGTCGCTCGACTCGCGCACGACCTGCCATAGGCCGTTGTCGAACGGCAGACCCGGCGCCGCGGCGACCCGCTCGATGCGCTCACGCAGACCCACGCGCCGCATCTCGAGCGCGCGGTGGTGGCAGAAGGGATTGTTGCCCGGGCGCCCCAGCAGCGGCTCGCTGGTCGCCGTGCATCCGGCCCGACAGGTGTCGGCGTAGTAGCACTCGCGGCAGTAGCCCCACAGATCGTCCACCGTGCGCTCGCGGATGTACGTGATCTCCGGCGCGTGATCCCAGATCGCGCGCAAGCCGTGCTCACGCCAGCTGCCGCCCTGGTTGGTCGCGCCACCCAGGCTGGGGCAGCTCTTGATGACGCCGTTGCTCTCGATGCCGAGCGTGACCACGCCGGCGGTGCAGCCACCGTAGTGACCGCCGCGCTTCTGCACGAACCGCAGCTTCTGTTCGTTGGGGCCGAAGTAGCCGATGTTGTTACCGGGCAGGAACTTGATGCCGCGCTCGCGACAACGGTCGGCGAGCTCGCCGAGTTGTTCGAACACTTCGGGGATCATGTGTGGCTGCAAGATCAGCTCGGGATGATCCGCGCCCGAGCCGTGCACCATCGTGAACTGCAGCTGCCATGCGACCACGCCGGCGTCGGTGAGGCGATCGAGCAGCGGCGCGAGGTCGTTGCGGGTCAGCGCGTTGATCTGGGTGTTGGCGCCCACTCGCATGCCGGCGGCGCGGGCGTTGGCGACCGCCTCGAACGCGCGACGCCAGCTGCCCTTCTTGTTGCGCACGTGATCGTGATGCGCCTCGAGGCCGTCGATCGACACCGACACCACCATCAAGCCGGCCTCACGGGCGGCCGCGCAGCGCTCGGCGCTCAGACCCCAGCCGCCGGTCACGATGCTCGAGGTCATGCCCCGCTCTCGGATGCGCCGCACGACCAAGAGAAAGTCGTCGCGCAGGTAGGCCTCGCCGCCGATCAGCGCGACCTCGCCGACGCCGAGCTCCGCGAGCTCGTCGACCATGCGCAGGGCCTCGTCGGTGGTGAGCTCGTCGTCGCGCGCGAAGCCGGCCCGCGGCCCACAGTGCAGGCAGCGGTGGTCACACATCAAGGTGAACTCCCACACCGCGATCGCGCAGCGCGGCGAGGGCCCGAGATCGCGATCGGTGAAGCTGCGATCCTTGGGCGCCGGGAAGTGGGTGACCACCGGCAAGCGGCGGCGGACGTCGTCGAGCGCCACGGCGGGCCTCTTCAGGCGCCGGTGGCCGGACCGTACAGCGGTCCGACCGAGGCCGAGCCGCTGCTGGTGTCGCCATTGCCCGTCGATCCGCTCGAGCCCGAGCCCGAGCCCGAGCCCGAGTCGCTGCCGCCGGTGCTGCCGCCCGAGTCGTCGGTTGCGGTGTCGGTGATGCTCGAGTCGGTGACCGGGCCGTACAGCGGGCCGGTGACCTCGGTGCTGCTGCCGCTCGTGGCCGACGTCATGCTGTCGCTGCTCGCGGTCGAGCTTCCGCTGCCATCGGTGGTCGAGGCCGTCGTCGACGTCATCGTGCCCGATGCGGAGCCGGTGTCACTCTCTGCGTCGTCGCCACCGCAAGCCGACAACGCGACGCCCAGCAGCACGCCGAAGAAGCCGCCCAGGGGGGCACGCGCGTGGGCGATCGCGGCCTCACAGAAGGGACAGCGCGACGACTCGGCGCGCACGAAACGACCACAGCCAGAACATGCCAGCATCATGGTGACGATCCTCCCTCGGCTCCCGGGCCGCGCGCAAGATGGCCACGAAAACCCCCGGGGCCGCGTGCTACAAGCGGGGAATGCGAGGGCACTACGCGTTGGCGTTGACGTTGGTCTCCGCGTGCCGCGGTGGCGCGGGCGACGGCGGTCCCGGCGGGAGCACGACCGTCGACGCGTCCTCGGGTCCCACCTCCACCGGGACCGCCACGAGCGACGCGTCGGGCTCGACCGCCGCCGATTCGTCCAGCACTGGCGACACCGGCGAGCCGCATGGCCCGTGGCAGCCCGGCACCGTCTACCCCTCGCTGCCGGAGCCCAGCCCGCGCGGCCTGCTCGATCTGCGCGGGCTCATGCACACGCACTCGGTGTACTCGCACGACGCCTGCGACGAGATGCCGACCGATCCCGACGGCGAGTCCAACCGCGAGTGCTTCGAGGACCTGCGACGCGCGCTGTGTCAGACCCGCCACGATTTCGTGATGTTCACCGATCACCCCGATCGCTTCGCCGACAACGAGTACCCCGACACGCTGCTGTACGACCCCGATCGCGGCGACGCATTGCTCGAGCGCGACGGCCAGCCGGTCGGCAACTGGAGCGGCTGCGATGCGGCCGCGCCGGTACTGCTGCTCGCGGGCAGCGAGGGCGCGACCATGCCGGTCGGGCTCGAGCACCACGCCGACGATCGCGGCGACTACGGCCTCGTCACGCCGGAGGCAATCATGGCGCTGAAGGCCGCCGGCGCGGTCAGCCTGGTCGCGCACACCGAAGACTGGTCGGTCGAGCAGCTCGAGACCCTGCCGCTCGATGGCTTCGAGATGTTCAACCTGCACGCCAACGTCCTGCTCAACCTTCCCGCCGTGGCCGAGCTCCTGGCCAAGCTCGCCGCTGGCGGCGAGGGGCTGCCGCACTCGGACCTCGCGATCATGCCGATGTGGAGCGAAGACCCGCGCTACCTCGAGCGCTGGGGCAGCGTGCTCGCCCACGACGTGCGACGCGTGACCACGGTCGGCACCGATGCCCACCGCAACACGTTCATGCAGGTGCTCCCCGACGGCGAGCGCGTCGACAGCTTCCGCCGCATGATGCAGTGGTTCTCGAACCACCTCCTGGTCGAGGCCGCCGCCGACGGATCATGGGACGACCGGACGCTCAAGGAGGCCCTGCGCGCGCGTCGGCTGTACGCGGCGTTCGAGTACATGGGCTACCCCGAGGGCTTCGACGCCCACGTGCAGAGCGCGGCCGGGATCGTGGAAATCGGCGGCGAGGTGTCGCTCGCCGACGCGCCGACCATCCACGCGACCGCGCCCTCGGTGCGAGAGCTCGACCCCGGCGTCACCGCGCCCGAGATCTCCCTGCATGTCATGCGCGCGATCGAGGGTGGATTCGAAGAGGTACACGACGGCGTGGGCACCATCGACTACGTCCCCGACGCGCCCGGGGCCTACCGCATCGAGGTCCGCATCGTGCCGCACCACCTGGCGGGCTGGCTCGGCGACTACGTCGCGCTGGCCGACGCGCCGCGACCCTGGATCTACGCCAACGCGTTCTTCGTGCGCCCGTGAAGGCAGGCCGTCAAAGGGCGCTATCATGTGGCGTCCGTGAAGGCCCCGCGTGCAACGACGTCGACCTGGTGGCTGGTGCTGCCCGATGGCAGCCGCAGGCGGGTCGAGCCCGGCGGCTGTCTGCTCGGGCGCGCGGCCGACTGCGATGTGGTGCTGGTCTCGCAGGACGCCAGTCGCCGCCAGGCGCTGGTCTACCTCTCCGCTGACGGCCCGCACGTGGTCGCGATGGGTCGCGCTCCGACCAAGCTCGGCACCGAGCTCGTCGAGGGCTCGCGCGCGCTGGTCGACGGCGCCGTGATCGAGGTGGTCGGCCAGCAGTACCGCGTGGTCGCCGAGACCGTCGGCGAACGCGACGGCGAGCCCAGCTGGGTCATCGAGCGCGTGGGCGGAGCGTTCTTCGGCGTGGGCGACCGCCCGCTCACGATCGGCTCCGACGCGGGTGACGACGTTCGCATCGAGGGCATGCCTCCGCGCGCGTTGATCCTGCGCGTGGTCGATGACCGCCTGCTGGTCGAGTTCGGCGACGCCGGCACGCTCGACGGTCAGGCCGTGGCCGCTGGCGCCATCGAGGCCGTCGGTGCGGGCACGCGCGTCGCGGTCGGCAGCGAGGTCATGCGCGTCATTGCAGGCGGCGGCGGCCACGATGCCACCACCCGCGGCGCCGATCGACCGAGCGCGGTGAAGGCGACCGCCGCGACCCTCGAGTTCCTGCCCAACGGTGGACGCCTGCGGTTGGTGGTCGGGGGCCGCGAACGCTCGCTGTACCTCGCCGATCGTCGCTGCGATCTGATGGCGTGCCTGCTGCAGCCGCCAGCGCCGCTACGCGTCGGCGAGTTCGTGCCCGACGACGTGCTGCTGCCGCGGGTATGGCCGGGCAAGCCGAGCGATCGCACCGCGATCAACGTGCTCGTCCACCGCCTGCGCCGCGACCTGGTGCGCGCCGGCATCGACGGCGTCGCGCTCATCGAGCGCTCGACGGGCGGTGGTGGCACGCGGGTCGTGCTCGCCGGTGGCGCCGACGTCAGCGTGCGTTGAGCCGAGGTCGGCTCCGCGTCTGCTAGTACTCGTCTTCGTGGATCGTCTCGTCGGTGATCTCGGCGCGCACGCGTTGACCGGTGCGCCCCTTCGCCTGCACGACCTGGATCAGCATCGCCCACACGCCGCCGTAGTTGATCCAACCCGCCTCGGACTCGGCGATCACGCGACCCAGCACCAACACGCGCAGCGGCACCGGCGGCTCGATGCGCATGCTCTTGCGCGACCAGTACGACAACGGGCTGCTCCAGTAGGTGTCGATGCTCTCCCAGGTATCGTCCTCGCGGAACGTGTGCGCCTTGTAGTGGGTCGCCATCGACGTCGGCGCGGAGCATAGCGATCTGCCCGGCCGGCCGCCAGAGACCCTCCGGTGGCACCCGCGCTACTGGCAACGCGCCCACATCTCGATCCACTTCGCGTAGTCCTGATACGCGGGGTCGGCGGTGCTCGGCATCTTGTCGTGGCCGCCGTGCACGACGCCACCGGCCTGCTCCGCCAGCGGCTTGGTCAACAACAGGCTGCGGCTAGGGTTCGCCGCGTCGAGCAGCCCCGAGCCAACCACCTCGCGCATGGTCGCGAGCGATCCGAGATCGCACGCGCCGTCCTTGATCCACCGCGGCGCGTCCTCGGGGTCGCCGTCGTGGCTGTCGAAGTGGCAGGGGTAGCAGCGACCGCGCCACGAGTACACCAGCGCCGCGAAGCCCTCCTCCAGCGTGCGGTCGCTGCAGTCACCCGGATCTTCGTAGGGACGCGCGCCGCTCGCCTGCGACGAGTTCGGCACCTCGCACTCGCCGGCCAGCACCTGGGTGCCGCCGCAGGGGTCGTCGATGCTCGGACACACCTCGGCGCCACAGCGCGCGTTGTACTCGATCCACTGCAGCACGGCGTCGTGCTCGGCGTCGATGACCCGCTGTGTGATGAGGGCGTTGGCTGGCTCGGCGCGCAGGATCCAGCTCAGCACCACGCTCTCCCGCGGCTGTTCGAGATCCACGATGCCCGACTCCACCATGCATGCCATCGTGGCGCAGGGATCGCCCTGGCCGTAGAGCCCGAGGTTGACGCCCGAGAGGTGGCACTCGTTGCAGGTCGACTGCCGCTCCGACGACAGCAACGGCGCGATGCGCTCGTCGAACAGTCGCGTCGCGTCTTCGTCGGTGCACGTCAGCGGCGCGTCGTCGTCGGCGCGATCGCAGTGGGTGGCGCCGAGGGCCACACCGAGCAGGAACATGCGCGCACGCGAGAGCATCGACATGGGAGTGGGCGGGCCTGCACGACCCGCCCGCGATCCTACTACGTCGCGTGGGCGCCGACGGATCGATCGGTCCCCGCCCGGCGGCCGTGGGATGGCCGCTGCGCGCGATCAGGGGGATGCCACCGCCGCGAGCAGGGCGCGGCCGCGGGTGATGAGTCCGGGCGCGCTCTGCTCGTGCTTGAAGAACACGTAGCTCTCCGGCCATGCGGCGCCGACCCGCGCGAGCCAGTCGCCGAGCGCGCCGTCGTCGTAGTCGTCAGCGCGCAGGCGGAGGTAGCCGATCGGCGCGGTCGCAACCAGCGGCGGATCGGGCTGGTCTTCGTCGGAGGCGCACAGGCACACGGCCGCACCGCGCAGCACCGCGTAGACCTCGTCGCAGAACCACGAGCGGTGGCGGAACTCGATCGCCGCGCGGTGCCAGGTTGGCAGCCCGGCGACGAACGCCTGCAGCACCGCGTCGTCGCGGCGCAGAAACGGCGGGCACTGGTACAGCACGGCCCCGAGCTTGTCGCCCAGCGACTCGAGCTGCCGATACAAGTACTGCACGTTGTCGGCGGTGTCGCGCAGGCGCGACATGTGCGTGATGCGTCGCGATGCCTTGATGACGAAGCGAAAGTTCGCGGGCACTACGTCCGCCCAGCGCCGCAACACCTCGGCCTTGGGCATGCGATAGAAGGTGTTGTTGATCTCGACGGTGTCGAAGCGCGCGGCGTAGAACGCCAGCATGTCGTCGCTCGCGAGATCGGCGGGATAGAAGTCGCCGCGCCAGAAGTCGTAGCTGAAGCCGCTCGAGCCGATGCGCACGTGCACGATCGCGCGTCAGGTTAGCAAGCTTTCGCGGCGCCCGTCGCCACCGACATGCCGGCGGTGGCAATGGGAACGATCGTGCACGACGGATCGTACGGTGCGGGTGGACATGGCCGCAGCCGGGTGGCTACCGTGGCGGTCGTGTTGTTCGCCTCGCTCGCCTCGCTCGCGCTGTCGTTCACCCTCGCGGAGCCAGCCACTGCGGTGGCCACGAGCGCCGAGCCCAGCGCACCGCTGAACCCGCGGCCGGTCGAGGGCCCGACGGCGGCCCCGGCCCCGACGGCCACCGAACCCACGCCCGAGCCCACCCCCGAACCCACGCCTGCGCCGAGCGACACGCCCGAGCCGACCGCGGCTGCGTCCGCCGAGCTTCGCGAGGGCGACGGGCGTCGCAAGGGTCTGCAGCGGCATCGCTTCGTCTACAAGAACCTCACGGCGCTGCGCTACAACCCGCTCGGTCTCGTCAACGAGTTCACCTTCGGTTGGCGCATGCAGCTGATCGATCGCAACACCACGTTGTTCAAGGAGAGCTACCTCGCGCTCAAGGCCCACACGTTCTTGAACCCGGCCTTCGGTCGCGTCGGGCCGATGCTCGAGTTCCAACCCCTGGCGGTGCTCAACCTCCAAGCGATCTACAACGCGGTCGGCTACTTCAAGACCTTCGATCAGATGCAGACGTTCCAGAGCCCGGCGGCGAGCTACTCGGATACGAAGCTCGACGAGCGTACCGACCAGCGCTACCCGGCGATGGGCCACATGGTCACGTTGTCGGCGCTGCTGCAGGCCAAGGTCGGGCGCTTCGCGGTGCGCGACAACGTGAAGTTCTACTGGGTCGACTTCGACATGAAGACCGACCCGCGGACCGGCCGCGCCGACACGGTCTACTACGACCAGACGCTCGACATCCTGCAGCCCGATCGCGGCTGGGTCGTGACCAACGACGCCGACGCGCTATACCTGTTCGACTTCGGCCTGCGCGTCGGCGCCCGCTACACGTACACCCACGCGTTCTATCGCGACGACATGTACCTGGCGGGCGAGGCCACCACCAACCTCAACGACACCCACCGCGTCGGCCCCGCGATCCTCTACGCGCCGCCGAAGTGGCGTGCCAAGGCCGCCAAGCGCACCGGCGTCTCGCGCAAGCGCTGGTACAACCCCACTGCCTTCTTGCTCGTTCAGTGGTGGGCCAAGCACCGCTGGCGCACCGGCCAAGACGTCTCCGCCGGCGTGCCGTACATCGTGCTCGGCTTCGTGTTCGAAGGGGACTTCTTCCCGTAGGCGACCGTGAGCGCGCCGATCGGGCTCGTGCGCGCTGCCGGCAACGAAGACGATCGAGGTCATCGCGCAGTGGCGTCGTCGTCGGGCAGCCACAGCAGCTCGTGACACTCGGTACGCTGGGGCTGCTCCCAGCGCTGCACCAGGCGGTCGATGACGTCGTCGGGCACAGGCTCCGGTCGCGCGCGGTTGCGGGCGCGCAGCACCGGCTCCGGTGCCTCGACGTGTACGATCCGCACGCGCGCACCGTAGTCGTAGCACAGCGTCACCACGCTGCGTCGCAGCGAACGGCTCAGGTTGGTCGCGTCCCACACGAACGAACGGCCAGCTCGCAGGTGCTCGCGCGCCAGCTCGCGGGCGCGGGCGATCACCTTCGCCTGGTGCTCGGTGGGATCGACCTCCAGCTCCTCGCGCAGGCGGTCGAGTGCGACCAACGGTTGATCGCCGGCATGCTCGCGCACCCAACTCGACTTGCCCGCGCCGGGCAGGCCCGACATCACCGTGACCGTCATGCGCGTGTCGTCCCACGCAGCCCAGTCGGGATCGCGGCCGTTGCGGTGGAAGTACATCGCGCGCGCGTGATCGTTCGCGAACGGATACGGCCGGTCGAGACAGCCGAGCTCATCCGACAGCTCACCGAACAGCGCGATGTTGTCGAGCATGCGCGGTGTGTCGACCGCGGTACGCCCGCGCACGTCCGCTTCGCACAGCATCGCGAGCTCCGCGGCCGAACACGACTGCGACAGTCGAATCACCACCGCGCGGGCATCGACGCGATCGACGACGAAGTACGGCACCTGGTGGTACTGCACCAAGGCGCACACCGGCTCGCGCTCGCGCGCGTGCCAGCCCAGCCGCCACAGGATGCCGCGCGCCATCACGGCCCCTCGCGGCGAGTGCCCTGGGGATCGCACACGACCATCCTCCTGCACGACGGTGGTGTGCGGCTTCGCCACGTCGTGCAGCAGCGCTGCCGCGAACAGCCGCAGGCGCACCGCGGGCGCCGAGCGCTGCCACGCCGGCAGCGACACCAGCGCTTCGCAGACCATGCGACTGTGGATCCACACGTCGCCCTCGGGATGGTGCACGGGGTCCTGCACCACGCCGCGCATCGCCGCGACCCACGGGAACGCGCACGTGATCGCATCCCAGTCGATCGACCACGGCGGTGCGCTCGGCATGAAGGACGCAATCACGTGGCCTCCGCGAAGAGATCGACACCGGCGCGCAGGCGATTGGGCACGATCGGACGCGAGAGCCAGTGCGAGCCGGAGTCCACCACCGCGGTGAGAAAGCTGGCGCGCACGAACTTGTAGCGGCCGATGACGACGCCGTGCTGCTCGTGCTTGAGGTAGAGCCCCTCGGCCTCGTCTTGGAGGTCGGTCTCGCGCTCGATGCGTTCGACGTCGAGCTCGGCGAGCTCAGCGGCCTCACGCAGGGCCTCGCGCCACCTCGCAGACTTGTAGCGAGAGACCCCGACGAGCCGCCGTAGCGCCGCGACGTCGCGTACCTCACCGCGGTGCACCACGGGCACCGACACCACCGGCGCATCCCGGAGCAGCGCGTGGCGACGATCGGTGTCGAGGAACTCGCCGCGTTCGCGATCGTAGATGTCGAACTCCATGAAGTAGTGCGGCAGCTCGTCGTAGAAGACGGTGTGCTTGGCGTACAGCCACTCCCCGTACAGCACGTGGCGCGACCCCAAGACCCGCCACAGCGCCTCGCGGTGTCGGGTCGCCCAGGTCTTGAGTAGATCGAAGTGTCGCTCGCGCCCGCCGCCAGTGAGGAAGTGCCCGCGGCTCTGCAAGCGCAGCGCGCCACCCTCGTCGAAGCTGATGCCCGCGTTGGCGCCGTCGAGCTTCTCCTCGATCACCAGCGTCGCGTGCCGCTGATCGAGGCTCGCGAGTGCGACGGCGGCGAGATCGTGATCGCCCGGCTGCAGGCGGGAGCCCTCGATGTGCCGCGTGCGTGGGTACTTGAGCAGCTCCATGCGCGCGTACGTCCTAGCCTACCCGAGCGCGGGCGCCGGCACGACCCGTGATCATGCGTGCGAGGGCGGCGTGTCCGTGCGCGGGCGCGTGACGGTCGCGATCATGTGCCCGGGAACCCACGCCAGCTGCACCCGCGGCGCGCCGAGCCCGGCGAACAGCTGCGTGAGCGTGTCGGCGTCGAACAGCCGCACGTGCTCGGGGTTGTCGTCGGGCTGACTCGGCACCGAGACCACCACGAAGCGTCGCGCGACCCGCAGCAGCTCGCGCGCGACCGGCAGCGGATCGTCGACGTGCTCGAGCACTTCGAGCGCCGTGACGATATCGAAGCTCGCCGCTGGCCACGGCAGCGCCGCGGCGTCGGCCTCGACGCCAGCGAGCCGCGTGACGCCGCCGGCGGCGACCGCCTGCACGTCGCGCACGCGGATCGGATCGCGATCGACCGACGTCACCGCGACGCCGCGGATGGCGTCGAGCAACGGCCACAGGAACACGCCGCGTCCGCTGCCGACATCGAGGATGCTGGTCGGCTCGAGCCCCTCCAGGATGCCGAGCACCCGCTGCACCCGTGGCAGCATCGCGGTGCGCTTGAACTTGTGCAGTCGCAGGCCTTGCGCGCGCGCAGCCGCGATCATCGCTTCGTCGTCGAGCGTGGCCAGCTCGGGTGCGCTGCCGCGGATGAACGCGCGCACGAGCGTGAGGTCATGGGAGTCGTCATCCATCGCGGGCGAGCGCAGCAGCGTAGCGCGCCCCCGTCGGAGGCGCTTGGGGCGGGCACAAGTGGTTGATCCGTGTGGATCGCGACCGTCAGGGGCCCTGCGCCGCGACACCGATCTGATGGCCTGCACCGAGCTCGACGGATCACCGCTGCGGCACGGCGCACCAGCTCGTGCCGTCGCTCGCGGCAGCCTCGAGACGATCGGCGATGATGGTCGCGGCGGCGGCGAACGGCAGCTCCGCCTCGCTGCGGGTCTCGTAGGCCACGCTGACGTGCGCGCGGTCGAAGGGGCTCCCGCGGGCCTCGCCGACCCCTGCAACCCAAAGCACCACGCGCCCGTGCTGGCCGTGCTGCAGCACCACCATCGCGCGCGTGGGCTCGCAGGCGAGCTCGTCGACGCGCCAGTCCGCGACCCGATCGCCCTGCGCCAACGGACCCAGCCGGCTGGTCGGCACGCGCGGCGCGCTGTCGCCGGCGTCGAGCGCCCGCGGACGGTGGTGCGCGGCCGCGTAGTCCCGCACCGGCGTGGCCGACCACGCGAGCACGACGATCGACACCAACGCGAGCGCGAGCACGCGATCGGCCGCGGCGGGGTGCGACGGGATCGATGCCTCGCCTTCGACGCTGCGCGCCGCGGCCAACCAGCGCGGCCACGGCAGCCCGAACGCCAGCAGCAACACCACCGGCTGGCCGTAGCCGATGCGAGCGAACGTCGCGACCCCGAGGTGGAAGCCGACCAGCGCGAGCGCGGCGATCGTGCGCGTGCGACCGCCAACGAGCAGGCCCAGACCACCGAGGAGCTGCACCACCACGGTCGCTCCCGCGAGGACGCGCGCCAGGCCGGGCGCGTCGGCGAGCGCCGCGGTGAAGCCCTGCGCATCGACCAAGGCGTGCGTCAGCGCGACCGCCCGCAAGGTCGTGGCATCGATCCACGTCGGGCCTGCGCCGCCGAGCTTGCTGGTCGCGGCCGCGAGGTAACACGCCGAAAGCGTCGCGATGGCGCCCCACTCGGCGGCGCGCTCCTCGTGCGCGCGAGCACGGCGGGCCCACGTGCGACCCACGATGGCCCCGAGGATCATCGCGCCGACGAAGAAGCGCGCGCGCCAGGGCCCGGCGCTGCGGGCCGACTCCAGCTCGATCAGCGCGCACGAGGTCACCAACACGACGCATGGCCAGCGCAGCGAGCACGGTCGTCGCCACCACGCCAGCGCAGCGACCAGCACCACCGCCGCGAGCGCGAGGCCGACCTGCGCCGCGTGAGCCAGCAGCCAGGTCGGCGCGAGCGGATGGGCGGCGACCACCGCGGGCGCGAACGCGTCGCGGCTGGCGTCGAGGCCATCGAGCACCGCCACCACCGCGAGCGTGCGTGCGAGCCAGCGACGATCGCCACCGTCCCACGGCGACGGGATCGCGACGCTCACGGTCCGACCTCGCAGCGCGCGAGGATGCAGTCGTCCGGCTGTGGGGCGCCGTGCTCGGGCAACCGCCACACCCGTCGCACCAGCGTCGCGTCGCGACCCTCGTCAACCGGCGTCGGCGAGCGCTCGACGTGGGCGAGCGCCTCGCGATCGCGGGCCTCGACGTGGAAGAACGGCCACTGCTGCGTGCACCGCCGCGGATCGGGATCGGGCGGCGTCGCACAACGCCAGCGCGTGAAGCGTTCGACTTCGTGCACCTCGCCGTTCACCACCACCGCGATGCGGCTGGCGCTGGTCAGGCGCGTGCCGCCGTACATCTCGAAGGTCGAGAACGGGTACACGTTGCCGAGTGCGCGCGCGATCGCGAGGTAGGCCAGCGCGAGCAACACGGCCCGACGCCGCATCGTCAGACCGCCCCGCGCGCCGCCGCCACGGTGGCGAGCAGACCCTCGCCATAGCGCTCGAGCTTGGTCGGCCCGATGCCATGGGCGAGCGAGAGCTCCTCATTCGTGCGCGGCCGCAGCATCGCGATCTCCCGCAGCGTGCGATCGCTGGCGACCACATAGGGCGGCACGCCCTCGGCACGCGCGCGATCCATGCGATGCCGTCGCAACGCCTCGAACACGACCGCCGCCTCGGGGTCGAGGTCGACGACGTGCTCGGTGCCGGCACGCGAGGCCCCGCGACCACCGGACCGCGGCACCGCCGGTGCGTCGCTGGGCAGCAGCAGGCGTGCCGGCCGCTTGCCGGTCATGACCTCGCGGCCGAGCTCCGTCAGGAACACCACCGGTCGCTCGTCGCCGTGGAAGTCGACCCAGCCGGCCGACACGCAGCGACGCAGCAGCTTGGTGAGCCATGCCTCGCTGCGATCCGCGAGCGCGCCGAAGGTCTTGGTGTGCGCCAGGCCTGAGCGTTCGAGTCGCGGATCGGTGACGCCCATCAGCAGCTTCGCGGCCATCTGCATGCCGAAGCGCTGGTGCACCCGTGCGATCGCGGACAACGCCTTGCGCACGATGAGCTCGACCTCGGCCTCGGGCACCGGCTCGCCCTCGAGCGAGGCACACACGTCGCAGCGACCGCAGCCGTGCAGGGTCTCGGCCTCGTCACCGAAGTAGCGCAGGATCGCGTCGTGGCGGCAGCTCCCGCCCTCGGCCCAGCGCATCAGCTCGAGGAACATCGACCACTTGTGCTCGACCACCGCTGGGTTCGGCGCGCGATCGTCGATGTCGCGCTCGAGCAGGCGCCGTCGCAGCGGCAGGTCGGCGGGCGTGACCATCATCAGACCGAACGCGGGCGCGCCGTCACGGCCCGCGCGGCCGACCTCTTGGTAGTACGCCTCGATCGACCCCGGCGGCGCGAGGTGGATCACCGCGCGCACGTCTCCGCGATCGATGCCCATGCCGAACGCGTTGGTCGCCACCACCACTGCCAGCTCGCCGCTGCTGAAGTCGCGCAGCACCTGCTCGCGATGGCTGCCATCCATGCCCGCGTGGTACGGCGCCGCGCGCCAGCCCGCGCTGCGCAGCCGCGAGGCCTCCTCTTGCGCGGTGCGGCGCGTGGGGGCATAGACGATCGCCGCGCCGGTGTTGGCGGACGGGCCCTCGAGCGCCTCGCGGAGCATGGCGTCGACGCCGTGCTCGCGCTCCTTGGCGACGCGCAGCTCGGCCACGCGCAGCGTGAGGTTGGGCCGCGCGAAGCCGTGCACCAGCTGCGGCGTGTCGGCCGGCAGGCCCAGCCGCGAGAGGATCTCGTCGCGCACGACCGGGGTCGCCGTCGCCGTGCACGCCATGATGCGCGCCGGCTCGAGCTCGCGCAGCAGCTCGCCGATCATCAGGTACTCGGGTCGGAAATCGTGGCCCCACTCGCTGATGCAGTGGGCCTCGTCGACCGCGACCAGCGAGAGCGGGAGCTTGCCGAGCAGCGCGCGAAACCCCGGGAACGCCAGCCGCTCGGGCGCGACGTACACCAGCTTGAACTCGCCGCGAGCGACCCCAGCCATGCGCGCTCGGACCTCGTCGCCGTCGAGCGTGGCCGCGAGGTACGTCGCGGCCACCCCCCGGGCCTGCAGCGCCTGCACCTGGTCCTGCATCAACGCGACCAGCGGCGACACCACCAGCGCGACGCCGGGCAGCACCACCGCCGGCAGCTGGTAGCCGAGGCTCTTGCCGCCGCCGGTCGGCGCGACCAGCAGCAGGCGCCCATGATCGATGAGCGTACGGATCGCGTGCTCCTGCCCCGGGCGAAACGCCTGGTAGCCGAGCTGCGCGAGCGCGGCGTCGAGATCGGGGGCTGAGGCGGCGGCGGACACGGCGGGGCGAGATCGCGGGCTCACATGCTGCTCAATCGGCCACCGCACGCACAAGTCCCAGCCGCGAGATGCCCACGCAGCGTGGCTGCGCGGCTCCTCGGACGGGCCGCGGACCTCGATCGCGCGAGGGCGTCGCGCACTCGCGCCTCCGAATCGCGCCAGTCTCGCCAGTGTCCCGCGGGGTCAGCCCTCGCCTATGCTTGGATCGCGGTGCGACCTTCGATGCGACCTGCGAGGCCCAGCGCGCCACGACGCACGTCGTGGCACGCCGCGATCGTCGTGGCCGCAGGCGCGCTCGCGTGCGCCGACGTACCGGCACCGGGCAACGACAGCACCGGCGCCGCCACGGCCACCGGCTTCACCACCTGGTCGCCGACGACCACCACGCTCTCCGAGGGCAGCAGCAGCGAGACCCTCGCGAGCTCCGACGATGGCGCGAACAGCCTGCCACCGGTGCCGCTGCTCGCGAGCCCGTCGGACGGCGCGCTCGAGGTGCCGCTCGAGACCTCGCTGTGCTGGACACCCGTGATCGATCCCGACGGCGACGCGGTGCGATACCGCGTGTTCGTCGACGACACCGAGCTGACCAACGGCGTGCAGGGTGACGAGCCCGGCTTCGAAGGCCCGTGCGTCGGGCCGCTGTTGTTCGCGGGGGCGCGCAGCTTCGCGTGGGCGGTGCAGGCGTTCGAGCGCGACGATCCAGGCCGAACGTCGGAACGCAGCGCGACGTGGAGCTTCACCACCGTGGCCGACAGCGAGGCCCACGTCGTGTTCGAGGATCGCTTCGAGGACGACGGCAGCTGGACGGTCTCGGGCGACGCGAGTGCCGGGGCGTGGGTGCGCGGCAACCCGGTGCCGACGCTGCACACGGGCGTGCGTGCGCAGCCCGATCGCTGTGATGGCGGCGACAGCTGCATGTTCACCGGTCAGAACCCCAACGCGATCGTCGACGACGAAGACGTGGCTGGCGGCGCGACCGTGCTGTTGTCGCCGCCGTTCGACCTGTCGGGCTGGGCCACCGCGACGGTGCAGCTGCGGCGCTACCTCTACAAGTCCGATGCCGACGCCACCACGGCGCTGCGCATCGAGCTGCTCGCACCCAACGCGGCGGCACCCGACGGCTTCGATGCCTACGAACTCGAGGCGCTCGCGGCCGCCACCATCGACGATCCGCAGAACCGGTGGACCCCGCGCGAGTACCTCGGCTGCGGGCTACCGCGGGTCGATGGCATGCGGCTGCGGATCACCGCGCGCGACGATGGCACCGGCATCGTCGAGGCCGCGATCGACACCGTCGCGGTGATCGGCCACGAGCGCTCGACGGCGTGCAGCAGCGGTGAAGGTGGAGCGTGCGACCCCACGCTCGGCGAGGCCGCCTGCCCCGACGCGCTGTCGTGCTGCCCACAGGGCACGATCCACACCGGCGCGTGGCGCTGCACCACGCCGGTCGCCGGCCTCGACTACGACAACCCCACCGCGAGCCCCGACGATCCCGGCAACGGCCCGCTGGGCTGTCCCGCACCCGACCTCACGATCGTGCAGCCGTTCATCATGCCGGTGCTCACCGACGTGATGGTCGATCCCGACAGCTGCCTGCTCTACGAGGGCTGCGTCGATGCTCCGGGCCTGCGCACGATCCTCCGCTTCGATCTGGTCACGCCCAACGTCGGCGCCCGCGACCTGGCGCTCGGCGTCGCCGCCAACAACCCCGACGTCTTCCACTACTCGGCCTGCCACGACCACTATCACTTCGACGAGTACGCCAGCTACGAGCTGCGCGACGCCACCGAGGGGCTGGTTGCGGCTGGTCAGAAGCTCGGCTTCTGCCTGCTCGACTCGTACAGCTGGGCGTGGCCCACGGCACACGCGAAGTTCGACTGCCTGAACCAAGGCATCAGCCGCGGCTTCGCGGACATCTACGAGTCAGCGCTGCCGTGTCAGTGGATCGACGTGACCGACGTGCCCGCGGGCGAGTACACGCTGCGCGCGACCGTGAACCCGGCGCGCAGCGACGCCGCACTGCCGCTGTTGGTCGAGCGCGACTACGGCAACAACACCGTGACGGTGCCGGTCACGCTGCCGTAGGGCCCGTCACACCGCGGGCACCGCCAGCACTGCGCGTCGCGACAGCCGCGCGAGGTCGGAGGCCGTGGAGGATCCGAACAGCCGGTCGAGCGGACCGACGTGCTCGGCCCCACAGACGACGACCGGCGCATCGATGCGATCGGCCTCGGCCATGAGGCCGTCGAGCGGCGTCATGCCCGAGAGCACCCGCGGCTCGCCCCCGAGCCCGTGCAGCGATTGCCAGTCGCCGACGTCCGCACGTGTGCGCGTGGGGGTGGTCGCGACCTGGGCGATGCCCTCGCCGTAGAAGGTCGGCCATGCGCGCATCGTGCAGTCGACGTGGGCCACGACGAGCTCGCGCCCGAGATCCTTGGCGAGGCGCTCGCCGAGCTGCGTGGCACGGACCGCGCTGGCGCCGAGGTCGGTGGCGACGAGGATCGGCCCCTTGCCGACGCGGTCGCGGGGGAGATCCGGCGGCACGATCATCACCGGCGCCGGCAGCCTTCGCAGCATCCGCCGCGCGATCGAGCCCAGCCGCACCAACGCGTGGCTGTCGCGTGCGGCGATGCGACCGAGGACGAGGCCGTCGACCTGCGGCTCAGTGGCCGCACGCGCCAGCGCGTCGTCGATCGCGGGCGCCTCGAGCACGCGCAGCTCGCCGATCATCGCGGTGGCCTCGGCGCGGGCCACCGCCTGCTGCAGCGCCGCCTCGGCGCGCGCGACGATCGCACCTCCGCCGGCGTGTTCGGCCCGCGAGCGCGCAGCCCCATCGAGGACGTACGCGCCCACCAGCGTGGGCGCAGCGCTCTGCGGATCGCGGTGGTGCGCGTGCAACCACGCCGCCATCTCGATCGCGCCTTCGCTCCGCTCCCCCAGGTCGATGCCGATGATCCACTTCATGCCGGTCACAGTGTGCGCACCGATCGGGGTCGCGCCACGCGCAGCTTCTGCGAATTGATGCCGGCCGCGGCGCCGCCAGGGTCGGCCCGTGGGGTGTTCGCGGACACCACGATGCTCGCGCGCCGCCGCCGAAGCGACCTCGCCTACGCCCGCTCGACCTCGACCGGCACGCCGGAGAACGCCGCGACCCCGCTAACCGCATCGACGCGTTGCTCGTCGGTGAGATCGTTGATGCTCACGCCCGCATGGGCACGCGCGACCTGCTGGCCGGTGCCCTCGCGATCGTGGCCGAAGCCGTGGGGCAGGCTCACCACGCCGGGCATCATGTCGCTATCGTGCTCGATGATGCACGTGAGCACGCCGACGCGCGAGCGCACCCGCGCGGTCGCACCGTCGTCGAGCGTCCGCGCGCTGGCGTCGTCGGGGTGCATGCGCAGGGTGCAGCGGGGCTTGCCGGCCATGAGCTTGGGCAGGTTGTGCATCCACGAGTTGTTGCTGCGCAGCTGTCGACGACCGATGAGCAGCAACGCGTCGTCGTCGCCGCGCTCGAGGCTCGACTGCAGGCGCGCGACATCATCGCGCAGCTCGGCCGGCGCGACATCGATGTAGCGCTCTGCGCCGCCGCGGCGCGACGGCAGCCGCGACGGCAGACACGGCAACAACGGCCCGAGATCGATGCCGTGCGGCGAGCTGCGCAGCCGCGCCATCGAGACCCCGCGCCAGCCCTGCCGGAAGCCACCCTTGAAGCCCCACGGTCCCACGCGCAGGCCGAGCGCGAGGATTCGCTCGGGGCCGAGCTGCTCGCGCAGCCGCACCTGCATCCGCGTCGACAAGGGCGCACCGCGCATGGCGTGTAGACGTCGCTCGAGACCGGCGAGGATCTCGTGATCGTGGCGCTGCGTGGGCCCGCGCTCGAACACCGGTGCGCTGTACTTCGCGGTGTTGTGCACCGCCAGCGCGTGCAGGGCCACGTCGTAGTGGGCGTGCTCGAGCGGGCCGGTCGGTGGCAGCAGCAGGTGCGCGTGGCGGGTCGTCTCGTTGAGATAGAAGTCGATCGCGATCACGCACTCCATCTGCGCCATCGCGGCGTCGAGCCGCGGGCCGTTGGGCGCCGACAGCACGGGATTGCCGGCGATCGTCACCAGCCCGCGGATGCCGTCGTCACCGCCGGCCTCGATGTCCTCGGCGAGCGTCGCGACCGGCAGCTCGCCACCGAACTCGGGCAGCCCGCGCACGCGCGAGCGCCAGCGACCAAAGCTGCCGCGCCCGAGGCCGAACGGCGGCTTGTTGCCGATGATGTCGAATGCCGGCGTGGCGAACATCGAGCCGCCGCGGCGATCGAGGTTGCCGGTCAGCAGGTTGAAGGCACCGATGAACCAGTGGCAGAGGCTGCCGAACGGGTGCATCGACACGCCGACGCGGCCGTACAGCACCGCCGACTCCGCGGCCACGAAGTCATGCACGAGCTGGCGGATGGTCCCGGCGTCGATGCCGGTCGCCGCGGCGACGCGCGCGGGCGCGAATGGCTGCACGATCGCGCGAAGCTCGGCCTCGTGCCGCACCGGCGCGGCGCGCTCGCGGGTCGACACCAGGCCGTCGGCGAACAGCACGTGCAGCATCGCCGCCAGCAGCAACGCGTCGCTGCCGGGCCGCACGAACAGGTGGCGGTCGGCGATTGCGGCGGTCTCGGTGCGACGTGGATCGATCACCACCAGGGTGCCGCCGCGCTCGCGCAGCGCCTGCAGCCGGCGCTTCATGTCGGGTGCGCTCATGATGCTGCCGTTGCTGACCAGCGGGTTGCCGCCCAGCACGATCATGTGCTGCGTGTGATCGACGTCGGGCACCGGCATCAGCAGCTGGTGGCCGTACATCAGGTATGCCGCCAGCATCTGCGGCAGCTGGTCGACCGAGGTCGCCGAGTAGCGATGGCGGGTGCCCAGCGTGCGCAGGAACTCGGGCCCGTACAACATCGCACCGACGTTGTGCACCGCGGGGTTGCCGATGTAGACCGCCAGCGCGTCGCGGCCGTGGCGACGCTGCAGCCCGTGGATGCGCGTCGCGGCCTCGTCGAGCGCCTCGTCCCAGCCGATGCGCTGCCAGCCGGAAGCCGTGCGCCGCAGGGGTTCGCGCACGCGATCGGGATCCTCGTGTAGGGCCACCAACGCCGGCCCCTTGGGGCACATGAAGCCGCGGCTGAAGGGGTCATCGTCGTCGCCGCGCACCGCCACGACGCGGTCGTCCTCGACGGTCAACACCAGGCCACACATGGCCTCGCACAGCGAACACGAGCGATGGTGGGTGCGGGCCGCTGGCATGCGCGCCAGCGTACCCCGCACGCCGCCGGGGCTGCTACCGCCGCAGCGGGTGCACCTTCGCGGTCGCGCCGACCGTGGTCACGAGCTCCATCTGGATGGCCGCCGGATCCTCGCGGCCCTGCAGCGGCGCGAGATCCTCGGTGCGCAGGTGCAGGGTTGCGACCGCGGTGCCACGCACGGTGGTGCCCTGGTGGAGCGCGCGATCGACCGTGCCGGTGAAGCGCGGCGAGACCGTGAGATCGAACGGCTCGGCGATCAGCCGGGCGACGCCGTCGCGCTCGATCGACAGCAGGCGCTCACCGTCCGACTCCACCTGCGCGGCGAAGTACGGCACCAACGGCGGGGTCATGCCCTTGCCCTGGGCATCGGCAATCACGGCCGCCTCGAGTGACATCGCGACGCTCTCGATGGTGACGTCGTCGACGTCGACCTCTTCGCCGATGTCGTCGCGCAGCTCGGCCATGTCGACCAGCGTGCCGTTCCAGCGCACCTCGATCACACAGGTGAGACCGTCGTCGGCGAGCGTCTTGGTGTACTCGCTCTTGCCCTGATCGGTGGTGAGCTCACCGCTGCCCTCGCACTCGCCCTGCAGCTCGAGCTCGAGGCGGACGCGACTGTCGACCTCGCGATCGACATCGACGTCGATGGTGCAGGCGGGTGCGAGCAGCAGGCAGGTCAGCGCAGCGACGAAGAAACGCGGGGTGTTCATGCCGCGTCGGATGAGCAAGGCGAGTGCCAGGCCGAATGCGCACGACAAATGCGTGGGCCCTGGCCGGCCCCACCGAGGCCACGGGGGCCGCACGCCGGCGCTGTCCCCGGGGACGGCACCGGCCATGGCGGGGGACGCCGATCAGCCGCCTTCGATGCGCACGACCACCGCGGAGATGTTGTCGACCCCGCCGGCTTCGTTGGCCTGGTTGATCAGCTGGGTGGCGGCGGTGTCGATGCTCTCGAAGCGCGTGACCGTCTGCATGATGAGCGGGTCGGCGAGCATGCCCGAGAGGCCGTCGGAGCACAGCACGTAGAGATCGCCGCGCGCGTATTCCTCGACGATCACGTCGACGAACACGTTGGGCGTGAGTCCGAGCGCCCGCACGACGACGTTCTTGTAGCTGAAGTTCTCGAGCTCCTCGCCGTTCATCTCGCGCATGCGACGGTAGTCGTTGAGCAGCGAGTGGTCCTCGGTGAGCTGGCTGATGTGACCGCCGCGGATGCGATAGACACGGCTGTCGCCGACGTGCCCGATGTAGCAGCGGCCCTGGCTGAAGTAGATCGCGTCGAGGGTGCAGCCCATGCCCTTCTTGCTGGGGTCGCCGAGGCCGGTCTCGTGGATGCGGTTGTTGGCGAGCTTCACCGCCGCGGTCATGCGATCGCGCTCGATGTGCAGCTGGGGCATGCGAAACGGCCAGGTCGACGGGCTGTCGGCGGCGGTCTGCTGGTAGAAGCTGCCGACGGTCTCGACCGCGATGTTGCTGGCGACCTCGCCGCAGGCGTGGCCGCCCATGCCGTCGGAGACCGCGGCGAGCGGGAGCTCGGTCGGCAGGAGGATGTTGTCCTCGTTGTGATCGCGCACCCGGCCGATGTCGGTCTTGCCCGAGAAGCGAATCCGGCAGCCACTGTCCGGGAAGCTGATGCTCATCGCAGCGACGACGCTAACCGATCTGCGCGGCTTTCGGGTAGACTTCGACCTGCACGCGAAGATGGAGCTCGGACGCCCACGGGCCGCAGGCGCGAAGTCAGTCCAGCTCGAGCAGGTCCCGCTGCCGCGGCTGCTGTTCGCGCTGCTGCACCAGCGCTTCACCGGGACGCTGCAGCTCGAGCAGCCCGACCCGGCGGGGCCGCGCACGGTGTGGTTCCGCGGTGGCATGGCCGTCTTCACCGACTGGATCTCCGCGGTGCAGGCGCTCGGCGAGGTCCTGGTGGCCGAGTCGCTGATCCAGGCCGAGCAGCTGTCGGCGGCGCTGCGCACGATGGCAGCCGAGGGCGGCAAGCTCGGCGAAGTGCTGCTGCGCTCGGGGCTGATCGATCAGGCTGGGCTCAACGAGGGCCTTCGCCGACAGTGCCAACGCAAGCTCCTCGAGCTGTTCGGTCTGCGCACCGGCGAGGTGGTGGTCACCGCCGGCGAGTTCGAGGGCCCCGATCTCGGCAAGGTCAACACGCTCGAGCTGGTGTGGGCCGGCGTGCTGCTGCACTTCGACGAGGCCCGCGTGGCCGCGGCCATGGGCGAGGCGCTGACCGGCGCCATGGTCACGACCTCGGCGCTGCCGCGCTACCACGACCACTTTCGCTTCGGCGCCGGCGACGACGCTCTGCTCGAGCGGCTCGCGGTGCCGACCACGTTCGACGATCTGTCGCGCGCGCCGGGGGCCTCGCGCAAGCGCGTGGCACAGCTGGTGTTGACGCTGTGGTCGTGCCAGATGCTGCGCGTCGGTGCGGCGGCGATGGTGGTCGAGGCGACCCCGCGGGCACCCACGAGCCCGTCGACGCGCCCGACCATGACGGCACCGCGCGCGGGCGCGACCGCGAAGCCGACCACCACGAAGGTCGCGAGCGCACCCGCGGGCGCATCGACGAGCGCCCCCGCAGGTGGCGCGCCACCGCGTCCTGCGGCGGCGCCCACCGCCGAGGTCGTGGCCGCCGAGCCGGTGGAGCGCCCGCAGACCAACGAAGAATTCATCGCCGAGCTGGTCGCGCTGGAGCGCAAGCTCGAGACCGGCAGCCACGCGTTCGAGCTGCTCGGGCTCGAACTCGACGCCGGCAAGCGCGAGGCCAGACGTGCCTTCGGCGAGCTGAGCCGGCGCTTCCACCCCGACACCATGGCGGCCCGCGGGCTCGCCCACCTGCGCGACCGCGTGGGCAACGTGTTCGCCGCGCTGAGCGAGGCCAACGTGCTGCTCTCCGACGAGCAGAAGCGCGAGACCCTCAAGGACGCGATCGAGCGGGGCGTGTCGCCGACCCAGACCGGTGCCGATGCGACCGCGATGGCCCGTGCCGCCTTCGAGAGCGAGGTGCTCGCGCGCGACGGCGACAAGTTCCTCAAGGCCAACCGCTTCGATCGCGCGCTCGAGTACTTCCAGCGCGCACTGGCGCTCACCGCCGACGAGCCCGATCTGCAGGCGGCGCTGACGTGGTGCGAGTACAACCTGTCGCCCAAGGCACGGGCCGACGCGATGTCGGCCGAGAAGTCCCTCGCGGGCGTGGTCTCGCGAGCACCCCTCATCGCCCGCGCGCACTATTTCCGCGGCATGGTCCTCAAGGACCTCGGCGCGGTCGATCCTGCGATCGCGGCGCTCGGCAAGGCTGCGCAGCTCGATCCGCGGCTGATCGACGCCGAACGTCAGGCCCGTGCGCTGCGAACCGCCCGCACCGGCTCGCCGGGCGCGGCCGCGCCCGCGCGCAAGGGCCTGTTCGGCGGCAAGAAGTGACCCGACGGGCGTCGGGATAGCGAGCGCGAGCTCGCGACGTTCTCGCGCGCGTGCCCCTCGCCGTCCGTCGTCTGCCCTGCGGAGCCAACTCACAGGATTTCGAACCAACGCTGGCGGCTCCGCGGCATCTGGTCTCGCGAGTGATGCGAGACGAAGCCACGGGCCTGACCGCCCACGCCGATGACCTGCGGGCGTTGGCGTGGTGCCTGGCCCGCAACGACGGAGCCGACGACCTCGTGCAGGACACGTTCGTCACCGCGTTGCGCTCGCCCCCACCGCGGGCCGACCGCGTGCGGGCGTGGCTGCGACAGGTCATGCGCAACGAGCTGCGCATGCGTCTGCGTCGAGAACGACGCCGGCACGAACGCGAGCGCCAGCTGGTCACGACCGACTGCGCGCCCGCCCTCGACGAGCTCGCCGCCCACGAGGAGCTCGTGGCGGCGATGACCGAGGCCATGACCACGCTCTCGGATCCGTATCGCTCGGTGCTACAGGCCCGCTTCTTCGACGGCCAGGCACCCTCCGAGATTTCGCGCGTCGTCGGCTGTCCGCCGGCGACGGTGCGCTGGCAGATCCACGAGGGACTGCGGCGCATTCGCGAGCAACTCGACGAGCGATACGGCAACCGTCAGCGATGGTGCGGCGGTGCAGTGGCGCTCGCAGCCTGGCCCGGGCGCGAGGCGTCGCGGGCCGCCGGAGTCACGACCATGGGTAAGTTTGCAATTCTCGAGTGGACCCTCGGCAGCGTCGCCGCGGGCGGAGCACTGGCCGTCGCGATCACGCAATCGTCGGCTGCATCCCACGGCGACGCGGCCGCGTTGGCACCCAGCTCGGCGCCCACGATCGTCGCCGACGCAGACGCGGGTGCAGGCGCCGCTGTAGCGGGCGATCGCGCCGCCCTCGACCCCGCGCCAGCGCACCGAGACGCGCCCGCGCCCGCGCCCGCCGACGACGGCAACAGCTGCGATGGCCAGTGCGATCCTGGCGTGCCGATGCGCATGTCGCTGTCCGACGACGCACAGCTGGCCGCGGTGTTCGCCCAGTGCCAGGCGCAGGTGCCGGGCACACGTCGCGACGAGCGCTACGAGCTGTCGATCCATGTCGCCGGTCGCGACGACGGCAACGCCATCACCGGCGTCGACGTGACGCAGGGTCGCAGGTTGCCCTGCGTCGACCCCGACGCCGACTTCGACGAGGTCGACGACCCCGACGCCGAGCACTTCCCACAGCTCGAGGCCTGCGTGGCCAAGGCGCTGGACCACGCCTTCGTCGATGCGGTGCCGACCGGCGAACAGCGCATCGTCGACGCGGTGATCGGCGACGCGCAACACGCCGCCAAGCTCGCCGATCGCAGCACATGGGCGCTGCCGGCCCCGAGCGCGGCCGGCAAGCGCGAGCCCGAGCAGGCGGTGGCCGCGATCGGTGAGCGCAGCACCGCGCCGGTCTCGATCATCGAGTGCGGTGGCTACGACTGCAGCTTCTGCCGCAAGGCCCAGGACACCCTCGACGAGCTCGCGACCCGCTACGGCGACGAGCTCTCGTTCCACTTCTTGCAGTTCCCGCTCGACATGCACGCCACCGCCGAGCTCGCAGCCCGCGCCGCGATCGCGGCACGCAAGCAAGGCGGATTCTGGACCATGCACGAGGCGCTCTTCGACCACCCCGAGGCCCGCACGCTCGAGGCCATCCTCGAGCTCGCGCGCACACAGGGCCTCGACGTGAAGCGCTTCGAGGCCGACATGCGCGCCGAGGCGACCGGCCAGATCGTCGCCGACGAGCGCGAGGTCTGCATGCACGCCGGCGCACAGGGCACCCCGGCGTTCTTCATCAACGGCGACCTCGTCGTCGGCAGCCAGGCGGTCGACGCCTTCCGCGACGTGATCGACGACGAGCTCGCCCAGGCCGGCGCGACCGTGCCACCGCGTTGACGCGCGTCGACCACCCCCGCGGGGCCACGCCAGGCCGGGGCCTCGCGTGGTGTGCACCCTGGATCCGGTCGGCGCAGCGCCGAGCATCGGCGCCGCGAGGAATGCGGTTGCAGGCCACGGGTCCGAGCTGCGAGGATCGCCGCCATGGAATCGGTGGACATGGCGATGCGAAGCGACGACGAGTCCCCACGCGACGCGAGGCCGCGTGCTCGCGTGGGCGCAGCGCTGCTCGCCGCGGCGGCGTGGCTGGCCGCCTGCGGCGGTGAGGGTCCTGCGGCGACCGGCTCGGCCGAGGGCACCAGCGCGAGCGGGTCGCTCACCGACGCGACCGCGAGTGCCGACACCAGCGCCGGCACCGAGGCCTCGGCGACGATGTCGAGCTCCGCGGGTATGACGGCCACCACCGCCGCCGACACCAGCGCCGGCGACTCGACCGACGGCACCAAGTTCGATCTCGGTGTCGGACCCGACGTGGGCCCGCCGGCGTGCGACCGAGGCGGCGGCAAGGGTGGCACCGACTTCTCGTACATCTGGGTGAGCAACAGCGCCGAGGGCACGATCTCGAAGATCAACACCGAGACGATGGAGGAGGAGGGCCGCTACCACACCCGCAGCGACACCGCGGGCAGCCCGAGCCGCACCTCCGTGAACCTCTCCGGCGACGTCGCGGTTGCCAATCGCCTGGGCGGCATCACCAAGGTCTACGCGCGCCCCGAGGACTGCGCCGAGAGCAACGGCATGGCCGGCCTGCAGACCTCGACCGGCAAGAACGACGTGCTCGCGTGGGGCGTGGAGGAGTGCGTCGCGTGGCACACCCCGTTCGCCTACTCGACGCAGCGACCGGTCGCGTGGGCGCCGGGCACCTTGAACGAGGCCACCTGCAAGTACGAAGACGAGATGCTGTGGACCGCGGGCGGCCAGAACAACGTGATCGACAGCCTCGAGGTCGTGCGATTGAACGGCGACGACGGCTCGGTCGATGCGCTCATCCCCATGCCCGACGTGCCGATCGGCTACTTCGGAGCCTACGGCGGCGCGGTCAATGCCGTCGGTGACTTCTGGTTCGTCATCTACGACACCTACGACGTGCCGGCGACCTACCTCGTGCGGGTCGACGCGTCGGACCTCACCTACGACACGGTGCCGGTGCCCTCGGAGATCTGCCCGTACGGCTTCACCGTCGATCGCGATGGCCGGCCGTGGATCGGGTCCTTCTGCACTGCCAGTGCCCGCTACACCCCGTCGACCGACACCTGGGACACGTTCGGAGCGCTCGGCTACGGCATCCAACAGGACCAGCTGGGTCGCATGTGGTTGGCCGACTACCAGCTGCCGGGCGTGCGCGAGATCGATGCCGACACGCTCGCGCTCGGCATGCAGATCCCCCTGGCCGCGAGCTCGCCCAAGGGCGTGAGCATCGACTTCACGGGCAAGGTGTGGGTCGTCGACATGTACCAGAGCGCGTTCCGGGTCGACCCTGAGACGCTGCAGATCGACGAGTACAACCAGCTGAACGGGCCGTACACGTACAGCGACATGACCGGCTGGGGCCTCAACAACGTCGCGAACCCACCCGGCTGACGCGTCCAGGAAACCTGCAGGGTGCGCAAGAACGCGAAGCGTTCTCCCGGACACCCGGCTAGACCGTCGCGGCGGCGGCCTGACGGCTCGCGACGATCGACTGCATGTCGAGCACGAACTTCGCGCGCGCCAGCGCAGCGATGCGCGGATCGTCGTCGCTCTGCAGGAACTCGACGAACACGAGGTCGGCAGCGAGGTTGGTCGCCATCGAGGTCTCGTACCACGACAGCTCGGCGAGGATGCGCTCGCGCATCGCGACCACCCGCTCGGTGATCTGCGGCGCGCTGCGGGGCAGGAACGCCAGCACTGCGATCTCGTCGTACTCGCCGCTGCGCACCTTCACGCCGCGCTCGCGCAGGCTCGCGGCGAGCTCGAGGAACCGCGTCGCGACCTCGTCGGGCGCGAGCTCGATGAGCCCGAGCACGTTGGCTGCCGTCTGCAGCTCGTCGCCAGACCAGATCTTCGGCGCGGCCGCGAGCCGCCGGTAGATCGCCTCGACGTGATCACCGATCTCGTGCGGCGTGCCCGGCCGCGCGACCAGCATCGCGCACGCGGCGAGGTCCTCGGGCCCGGTCAGGAACCAGTGGTGGTGCTTCATGCGCTCGTAGATCAGGCGCATGCGTTGCACCTCGGGATCGCCGGGCTCGCCCGCCACGACCTGCCGCAGCACCATCGCGGCGATGAGCGAATGCACGCCGCCGCGGCGCACGCCGAGCTGGTCCATCCGCGCGCGCAGGCGGTCGATCGCCGCGACGAAGGACTCGAACGACTCGCCGCTGCGCGACAACGTCGCGGCAATCACGAAGCTCACCGAGCGATCGACACTCGAGAACCACCCGCCGTAGTGCTGATCGAGCCGAGCCGCGCACCCACGCACGCGCTGCGTGAGCTCGGCCGCAGACCCGGCCATCGACGCCAACATCACCGCGCCCAAGCGCAACGGTGCTCGATCACCGAAGATGCCTCGCTCGGCGTCGAAGGCGGCGAACAGCTCGCCGACGCGCTGCAACGGATCGAACCCACCTGTGTGGGCTGCGAGAGGATCGCGAAACGGCATGGCCGTCAGCTTGCCCTGGGTGGCAACGGGGCGTCACCCCGCGCGGGCAGGCCCTGGCGTTTCTCACACCCGCCAGCTGCCGACGCCGGCCGCGCGAGCGGCTTCGCCGCGGTACCCTCCGCCCCGCAATGCTCGAACCGCTCGGAGACGACGCGCTGCTCGAGGCGTGGTGCCGCGGCGACGCGCAGGCCGGTCGGGGTCTGCTCGACCGCCACTTCCACGTGCTCTACGCGTTCTTTGCTCCGCGGGTCGGCGACGCGACGCCCGATCTGATCCAGCGCACGCTCGCGACCTGCGTCGAGCTGCGCGAGCGCATGCCCCGGAGCGTGAGTGTGCGGGCGTACCTGCTGGGCATCGCACGCAACCATCTGTTGCACCACCTGCGCAAGCAGGCGCGCGAGCGTCGAGCGCTCGAGCGACAGGCCCGCACGCCTGCACTGCACGTGCCCTCGCCGAGCGCGGCGGTGGGAGCCGACGCCGAGCAGCGACGACTGCTCCGCGCGCTGCGTCGTCTGCCGCTCGACATGCAGCTCACCATCGAGCTCTTCTTCTGGGAGGAGCTCAAGATCGACGAGATCGCCCAGGTCCTCGAGGTCGCGCCGGGCACCGTGAAGAGCCGGCTCGCGCGGGCCAAGGACGCGCTGCGCACCGAGCTGGCGCGCGAGGCCGAGCGGGCGCCCCTGCGCGCGACCCTCGACAGCTTCGAGCGGTGGTCGCGGGCGCTGGCCGAGGGCCGCCCCCGCGACCGGCTGGCGTAGCCCGGCCCTCTCGGCCGCGGCCCCGCCTTCGTGCGAAGAAACCATGGAACCTTCGGCCGCGAGCGGGAATTGACGGGCCATGCTGGCCCGCACGACGCCCCTTGCCCCGTTCGCCCTCTGCCTCGCCCTCGCCTGCGGCACCACTGCCGAGCCTGCCGCCGACAGTGGCTCGACCAGCGACGACTCGGCCACCACGGCGAGCAGCACGAGCTCGGCCTCGGCCTCGGCGTCGGCCTCGGCGTCCGACGACGCGGGCAGCACCGGCACGATGACCACCGCCAGCACTGCGGCCGACGGCAGCTCCGGCACCGACGACGGCTCGAGCGGTGACTCGGGGCCGGTCGGCGGTGGCGAGTGCGACCCGTTCGCGCAGGACTGTCCCGAGGGCACCAAGTGCATGCCGTGGGCGGACGATGGCGGCGGAGCATGGAACGCGAACAAGTGCGTGCCGGTGGTCGACGGCGGCGGACAGCCTGGCGATCCGTGCAACGTCGAGGGCAGTGGCGTGAGCGGGGTCGACGACTGTGACCTCGGCAGCATGTGCTACAACGTCGACGCGACCACCAACATGGGCACCTGCTACGAGCTGTGTAGCGGGAGCCCGGCGGCGCCGACGTGCCCGCAGACCAACGGCGTCTGTGCGATCTACAACGACGGGGTGCTGCCGTTGTGCCTGACCGCGTGCGATCCCATCACGCAGGACTGCCCCGGCTCGCAGCAGCTGTGCGTCGCGAGCCCTGCCAACGACGGCTTCGTGTGCATCCTCGACTCACTGCCCGGCAGTGCCGGCGGCTACGGTGCGCCGTGCGAGTTCGCCAATGCCTGCGACCCTGGCTACTTCTGCACGCCGATGTCGTTCGTGCCCGGCTGCACCAACGGCGGTGGCTGCTGCACCGGCTTCTGCGATCTCGACGCCGCCGATCCCGATGCTCAGTGCGAGGGCCAGGACGGCGGACAGATCTGCCAGCCGTGGTGGAATGGCGAGCCCGCTGCGCCCGGCTTCGAGCACGTGGGCTACTGCGGACTGCCGGCGTGATCGAGCGCGAGCAGGGCTGCGCGCGCGGCCTCGCGCTGGGCCGCGCCACTGTCGTCGATGGCGTCGGTCGCGTCGTCGAGCACGCGCCGCAGCTGCTGCCGCGCTGCCCCGTGATCACCGAGCGCGGCATCGATCTCAGCCAGCCGCAGGCGTCGCCACAGCAGCTGACCATCGTGTGCCGACCCCAGGCGCACGAGCACCGCGAGCCCGGCCGCGAGTTCCTGCTGACCCTCTCGGAGCCGACCGGCGCGCGCGAGTGCGTCGCCGAGGTTGAGTCGCGACGCAGCGGTGTCGGGGTGATCCTCGCCGAACGCGGCGCGCCGGATCGCGAGCGCCTCGCGGTGGGCTGCGATGCTCTCGTCGGTGCGGCCCTGCTTGGCGGTGACCGAGCCGAGGTTGTTGAGCACGATCGCGACCTCGGGGTGCGCGTCGCCGAAGCGACGCCGACGCTGCGCCAACACCTCGCGCACCATCGCCTCGGCGGTCGCGCGATCGCCCATGGCCTCGAGCACGGCCGCGACGTTGAGCTGCGAAGCCTCGACCTGCGGGTGATCGTCGCCGTAGGCGCGCCGACGCGCGTCGAGAGCTTCGCGATGGCGCGCGAGCGCGGCGTCCCAGCGGCCCAGCTCGAACTCGACGATCGCGATGTTGTTGGCCAGCGCGGCGCGATCCGGGTGGCCCTCGGACAGCGCGGCGCCGTAGATGCGCTCGGCCTCGGCGTAGTGCGCCAGCGCCTCGTCGCGGCGGCGCATCGAAGCCGCGACGTTGCCGAGGTTGACCAGGCTCGCGCCCACGCGGGGATGATCCGGCCCCAGCCACGCGCGGCGGATCGTGAGCGCGCGGCCGTGCTCGACCAGTGCGTCGTCGTAGCGACCCGCCTGCTGCAGCACGTTGCCGAGTTCGCTGTCGACGTTGGCCGTGCGCAGGTCGTCGGCGCCATGGCTGGCGATCGTCAGCGCACGCGCGCGATCGAGCTCTTCGATCGCGCGCGTCAGCTCGCCCTGCTGCGCCCACAACATGCCCGACTGCTCGGCCCAGCGCGCCTCCGCATCGTCGCCCGTGGTGCGCACCTCGGCCCAGCGCAGGAGTCTGCGCGCCAGCGCCAGCTCGCCGCGCGCACCCACCATCGCAGCGAAGTCGACCAGCACCGCCGCAGCCAGGGCATCGTCGTGGGCGCGCTCGGCCTCGACCAGGGCATCCTCGATCACACGCTCGGCCGCACTCGGATCGCCAAGGGCGATGGCGATCGCCGCGGACAGTCGCAGCGCGCGGGCCAGCCGCGCAGGGTCGTCGTCGTGACGCGCGGCCTCGATCGCGCCTGCCACCAGCTCCGAGGCGCGGGCCTCGAGCGCCGCCGCATGGGCGGCCTCGGCCTCGGCGAAGCGCTGCTCCCACGCTGGATTCGCAACGACGTCGGTGGCGCCCGGCGGCGCGGTCAGGCACGCACGCGGATCGGCCAGGCCGATCACCAGCTCGCCGCCGCGCTCGACCGCTTCGGGGGCCGCGGTGCGCAGGGCGTCGAGCAGCGAGGTCGCGCGCAGCAGATCGCGATCGAGGCAGCGCTGTACGTCGGCCCACGGCGACCAGCCCTGGCTGCCGCGCACGCACGCGGCCTCGCTGGTCGCCGCCCATGCGCCCGCCCACCCGTCGAGCTCGCGCGCGAGCACGTCGGCGGTGGCGGCCGCATACGGTCGCTGCGACGCCAGCAATGCCGCCGTCACCCGCGGCGCCTCGCCGTCGATCAGCGTGCGCGCCCGCGCGGCCTCGACGGCGCACGGCTCGGGGCCACGTCGCGGCCACGCGAGTGCGATCGCGGCGACACCGGTGGCCGAGACCGCCACGGTGAACCACCGGCGACGGCGACGACGCGCACCGTCGATCGCCGCGACCACGGCGTCCATGTCTGCGAAACGATCGCGTGGATCGACGGCGAGCGCGCGGATGACGATCCGCGTCAGCCAGCGCGGCGCGGTGCCGGCGAGCCGCGTCGACCAGTACTGTGCCGCGACCCCGGGCTCGGGACTGCAGCGCGCAGGGTGATCGCTGGGCCGGCCACCCAACAACAACTCGGCGAACGCAGCCGCGAACGCGTACTGATCGCAGGCGGCATCGAAGACCCCGCGGCCGCGCTCCGGAGCGGCATAGGCCGGGCTGCCGCCCTCGGGTGCCGGTCGCGAGCCGCCCAGACGTGCCAGTCCGAAGTCGGCCGCCTTCACGTGGCCGTGACCGTCGATCAACAGGTTGGCCGGCTTGACGTCGCCGTGCACGACGCCGGCGGCGTGGGCCGCCGCGAGCCCACGCGCGGCCTGTCGCATCGCGGCCGTGATCTCGCGCCAACCGTGACCCTCGCGGCCCCATCGCTCGAGGTCGACGCCATCGACGAGCTCCATCGCGACGAACACCGCCGGCGCTGCGCTCCCGAGCGGCGTGAACAACCCCGCGTCGTACACCGTGACCACGTGGGCATCGTTGACGCGGGCGATCGCCCGGGCCTCACCGAGGCGCGCATCGAGCTCGTCGTCGTCGACGCGCGGCTCGAGGATCTTGAGCGCGACGCGTCGATCGAGCGTGGCGTCGTGGGCGACGTAGAGTGTGCCGCTGCCACCCTCGGCGAGGCGATGCAGCAGCGCGTAGCGGCCGATCTGCAGCGCCGCGGTGCCACCGAACACGCGCGCGTCGAGCTCGGCGCGCGCGACCTGCTCGGCCACCGGCCGTGCCTGTCGGGCGCGACGGATCTGCGCGCCGAGATCGTCGTCCTCATCGCCCATGACCAAGCTCGGGTTCTAGCAAGAATCCCCCACCCACGCGGGATCCCGCGCGTCGCCCCCGGAGTCCGCCCATGCACGTCGTCCTGCTGACCCTGTTGTCGTTCGTCCACGAGCCCGGTGGGCTGGCCTCGCCACGCGAGCCTGCGAGCGTCACCGGCGGCGCCGCAGCGCTGCCGTGTGCGTGGCCCAGCACGATCGCGGTGCAGACCTCTGGTGGGCTGTGCACCGGCACGCTGATCCATCCGCAGGTCGTCGTCTACGCCGCGCACTGCGGCGACGCGGTCACGCACCTGCGCGTCGGCGACCACGCCGACGTCGCCGCGCGCGAGCTCGACATCGCGGCCTGCCAGGTGAATCCGGACTACCTCGGCGTGACCTCGCAGGCACAGGACTGGGCCTACTGCACGCTCGCGACCCCGGTCGACGATCTGCCGCTCACACCCGCTGCCTATGGCTGCGAGCTCGACGCGATCGCGGCGGGCACCGAGGTTGTGATCGCAGGCTTCGGGCAGGACGCGGCGGGCATGGGCGCCGGACCCAAACGATGGGCGCTGACCCACATCGTCAGCAGCTTCGGCGCAACCGCGAACATCGGGGGCGACGGCGCCTCGACCTGCCCGGGTGACTCGGGCGGCAGCGCCCTGCTGCAGCTCGCCGACGGCAGCTGGCGCGCGATCTCGATGGTGTCGACCGGCGTCGACTGTGGCTCGGCCGCGGTGCACGTGTTGATGCGCGCGGCGATCCCATGGATCGAGAGCAGCTCCGGCATCGACGTGACGCCGTGCCACGACGTCGATGGCGGCTGGAACCCGGGCCCCGCCTGCGCCGGCTTCTACGCCGGTGACGGCAGCGAGGACGCGAGCTGGTCCGATGCCTGCGCCGACGTGCCGCGCAGCGCGGCGAGCCAGAGCTGTGGGCCCGCCGCGCCCGACTCAGGCATCGGCAGCAGCGGCAGCAGCGAAAGCGGCGACGAGCTCGGCTCGAGCTCGGACGCCGACACGACGACGACCGGCTCGAGCGGGGCCGGTGAGGCCGGCAGCAGCAGCGACGACACCGGCGCCACGTCGCCCGCGTCCCACGGTTGCGCGATCGATCGCCACCACGCCGCCGCGGCGCTGCCGTGGGTGGTGCTCGGGGTTGCACGTCGGCGTCGGCGCGCCGACCGTTGACCGCCGCCGACGCGCCTACGCGCCCTTGGGATGCGCGAGGAAGAACTGCACGACCGCCTCGCCCCACACCACGAGGTTGGGATCGTCGCAGCTGGCCCCGACCAGCTCACCGGGTGCATCGCCGGGATCGTCGGCGCCGGGCATGCAATGACCGCCGGCGATGGGGTTGTCGCCGATGTAGTCGTGCTCGAGGTACTCGAAGGTCATCGTGTCGCCGGCGAAGCGCTGCCAGCGAACGTCGGGATCGTCGAGCACGACCTCGGGCTCGCCGTCGAGGCCGAAGTGTGCGCGCACGGCCTCGACCCGCGGCAGTGCGCAGCCGTAGTTCACGACGAAGTCCTGCGTGCCGTGCAGGTAGAGGATGTCGAGCGGCTCGCTGGGTGACTCGTCGTCGGTGAACTGGCAATCCTCGATGGGGAAGTCGTTGCCGCACGCCGCCCCCGGCGCGACCGAGGCCAGCACGTCGGCGTGGGCGCACGCAAAACGCCAGGTCATGAACCCGCCCTGCGAGAAGCCGGTGAAGTGCCAGCGGTCGGCATCGACGTGCCACGCCGCCGCGGTGCGTTGCATGAAGTCGAACACCTTGGGATCGTCGATGCCGGGGATCCAGTTCGACAGCGGCGGCGCCGGGTCTGCGTTGGGCTGCACCACGATGTAGCCGTAGCGCTGGCCGAGCGCACGCATGTTGGTGTTGGAGTCCTGCATCTGCGCGCTCATGGCGAGCCCGTGCACGTCGACGATCATGCCGCAGGGCGCCAGCAGGCACGCTGCGGGCACCTCGACGTCGTAGGTCAGCCCATCGCACACGAACGCGTGGTGACCGGCGGTGACGTCGGTGATGCAGTCGTCGGGCACCGGTTCGGGGAATGGCTCGCCGGTGGTGCCGTCGCTGCTGGCGGCGGCACCCGAGCTCGACTCCGACGACGCCGCGGCGCCGCTGCTGTCACCGCTGCCATCGACGCTACCGACCGTGGTCTCGCCGCCGCGGGTGGTCGCGACCGTGCCCGCACCGCCGCTGCTGTCGGCGGTGCCGCCGGTCTCGCTGCTGCTGCCGTCGGTGCCGCCACCGAGGCCGGTGCCGGCGCATGCCGACAGCCACGCAACCACGCAACCCGAACGCAGTGCGACACGCCGCCCTTGCACGACCATGGCGAGACCAGCATACGCCAAGCGCCGCAGCGCTTGCCGCCCGCCGCGCGAGCGTGCCGGGAGCGACGCCACCGCCGGGTGGTACGCTGGGCGCGGTTCGAGGTTTGGCCCCCGACGACAGCGCAGCCCCACCGGATCGCACGGCGGCATCCGACACCCCGTCGCGGTCCGACCGCGGCGCCGAGGCGTCCGCGTCGGCGACGACCGACATCCTCACCCACGCCAACGCGCCGCTACCCGATGCACGCGAGCGCCCCCGCACCGAGCCCGCCGCCGCACCGACCGGCGGCTTCGAGCTCGCCCGCGGGAGCGCGCTCGGCCGCTACGTGGTGCTCGAGCGCATCGGCGCCGGAACCATGGGCGTGGTCTTCCGGGCCTACGATCCGGAGCTGGATCGCCGGCTCGCGATCAAGCTCGTCGCGGTGCGCGGCCGCCTGCGCAAGCGCGGCGCCGAGGTGCGTGCACGCCTGCTGCGGGAGGCCCAGGCGCTCGCGCGCGTCGATCACCCCAACGTGATCCAGGTCCACGACGTCGGTACCTTCGCACCACCGCACGACCACGACGGCGGCGGGCCCCTGGTGTTCGTCGCGATGGAGTACGTCGATGGCGGCACCCTGCGCACGTGGTTGGCGGCGCAGCCCCGCGCTTGGCCAGCGATTCTCGACGTGTTCATCCAGGCCGGACGCGGGCTCGCGGCGGCGCACGCTGCCGATCTGATCCATCGCGACTTCAAGCCCGACAACGTGATGGTCGGCCGCGACGGCCGCGTGCGCGTGCTCGACTTCGGGCTCGCACGTGCGGCCTCGGGCGGCAACGAGTCCGCGCCCGAGAGCATCGAGTTCGCCGAGCGGGCGCAGCACTCGGTCGACTTCGACGACGCGCTGACCCAGGATGGCACGATCCTCGGCACGCCGGCCTACATGGCGCCGGAGCTGCACGTGGGCGCGCCGGCGGTCGCCGCATCGGATCAGTTCGCGTTCTGCGTCGCGCTGTGGGAGGCGCTGTACGGCGAGCGACCGTTCGCGGGCGAGAGCCACGCTGCAATCGCCTTCAACATCATGCAGGGCCGCCTGCGGGCGGTGCCCAGCGATCGCCGCGTACCGCGGTGGCTGCACCGCGTGCTGCTCGTCGGCCTCGCCGGCGAGGCCAAGGATCGCTTCGCGAGCATGACCGCGCTGGTCGACGAACTCGCCCGTGATCGCGGTCGCATCCGAAGACGCGTCGCGGTCGCGATCGCGATCGGAGGCGTGGCCGCAGCCGCCTATGCGGCCCCACGCGCGAACGATCCCGATCGCGTGTGCCCGGAGCAAGACGAGCGGCTGGCCGCGGCGTGGAATCCCGCCGTCCGCGACGAGCTGGCCGCGTCGTTCGCGGCCACCTCTCTGCCGTTCGCGCGCGAGAGCTGGCAATCCACCGCCGCGTTGCTCGACGACTTCGGCACGCGTTGGCAGCATGCACGCACCGAGGCCTGCCGCGCGACCCACGTGCGCGGCGAGCAGTCGGAGGCGCTGCTCGACCTGCGCATGACGTGCCTCGATCGTCGGCTCGGCGACTTCGAGGCGTTGTTGGCGGTCTACCGCACGCCCACGCGCGATGCGGTGGTCGGCGCCGTGGAGGCGGCGCGTGGCCTGCCCGACCTGCGTGACTGCAGCGACACCACCACGCTGGTCGCCCACCAGCGCATGCCCGACGATCCCGCGCTGCGCGAGCGCATCACCACCGCGCAGACCGAGCTGACCCGCATTCGCGCGGCGCTCAGCGCCGGCGACTACCGCGGCGCGGCACCGCAGCTGGCTGCGCTGCGCGACGAGCTGCTCGCGATCGACTGGGCACCGCTGTCGCTCGAGCTGCTGCACCTGCACGCCCGCGTCGAGCTCGAGACCGGCGCAACCACTGCCGCGCGCGACGACTGGGAGCAGGCCTTCGCCGAAGCCATCGTCGCCGGCGATCTCGAGCACGCCGCGTTCGTGGCCAGCAAGCTGGTCTACGTCGCGTCCCGCATGTCGACCATCGAGCGCGGACGCTCGTGGGCCCGCATCGGCCACACCCTGCTGGGCGGCTTCGAGGACGACGGCAGCACCGAAGTCGCGCTGTGGTCGGCCGAGGGCGCGTTGGCGACCACCGCCGGCGACTGGACCGCGGGGCTCGCCGCGCACCGCCGCGTGCAAGCCTTCTGGGAGCAACAGGACCCGGCCTCGCCCGAGCTGGCGGTCGCGCTCGGCAACGTCGGCACCATCTTGCGCATGATCGGCGACGCGAACGGCGCGATGGCCCTGCATCGACGCGAGCTCGCGATCGACGAGGCCGCCCTCGGCGCGCAGCACCCCGACTGTGCGATCGCGATGCGCCACATCGGCCTTTGCGCGAGCGACCTGGGCGATCAAGCGGCGGCCCGGGCCGCGCTCGAGCGGGCGCTGACGATCCTGCGGGCCTCGCAGGGCGACTCGACCGAGGTCGCGACGGCGCTCGACGAACTCGGGCGTGTGGCCCGGCGACAGGGCCGTCTGGCCGAGGCCGAGGCCCATCACCGCGAGGCGCTCGCACTGTGGCGACGCGAGCTCGGCGATCGGCACCCCGACGTCGTGGTCTCGTGGATGAATGTCGGCTACACGCAGCTGGCGGCGGGCGACCACGCCGGCGCGCTCGCAACCTTCGACGAGGCCCTCGCCCACGACGATTCGGGGCCCGATCATCCCCACGCGATCTATGGCGCGAACGCGACCGCCAAGGCGCTGCTGCAGCTCGAGCGCGCCGAAGAGGCACGCACGCGGCTCGAGGCAGCGCTGCGCTCCAAGGCGGTCGCGGAGGTCGATCCCACGCTGGTGGCGGAGACGAAGTTCCTGCTCGCACAGGCCCTCGTCGCCGGCAGCAACGATTCGCAGACGCGTGCCCGCGCCGTCACGCTCGCAATCGAGGCGCAGACCAGCTACGCGACCGACGCGACCCGCTATGCAGACGACCTGCGCGAGATCGACGGCTGGCTCGCGCACCGCGGCGCGTCGCCGTCGCAGCACCCATGAACCCATGATGCTCCAGCACGCGAGCGCGAATTCGTCGCCCGCGGGTTTCGATGCCCAAGCGATCGCGCTACGCTGTCGAACTCATGAAGACCGCAGCCACTCCCATCCTCGTGCTCTCGACCTTCGCACTCGCGCTCGCCACCGCTGGTTGCGAGAAGAAGGGCGAGACCACCAACCCCGATGACGCGACCAAGGCCGACAGTGCCGGCGGTGAGGAAGAGGGCGGCGGTGGTGGCGAGGAAGCGGGCGGCGGCGGTGGCGAGGAAGAGGGCGGCGGCGGCGGCTGGTGATCCCCCGCGGTGCTCGGGAGGTACGCGCCTGCGTGCTCCCGCGGCCCGCTACCGCATGCGATAGGGACAGTCGTCCCCGTCGCAGCGGACGTTGTGCCGCTCCGCGCCCTCGGGCGTGTCGCCCGGCGGGAAGTCGTCGCCCAGCACGGCCACGCTGGGGTCGTAGTCGCGACCGAGGTACCAGCGCGACGCGAGCGCCATGCGATCGAAGTCGAACTTGTCGGCCAGCGCGACCGCGTTGGCCCGTAGCTCGTAGGCACCGAGCTGTCGCCGGCTGTTGCTCGCGACGTAGGTGGTCTGGCGGCTGCTCTCGGCCAGGAACGCATAACCGGTAGGGAACACCGCGTCGAACGTCACGCGATCGTGCGGATACATCGGCGTGGCGTTGTGGAGGTTCGCGACCACCACCGCGTCGTCGCGCATGTGCGAGCGCAGCAGCTCGTAGTACTCGCGGGTCTTCAGATGGAACGGCACGAACACGCCGCGGAACGCGTCGAGGATGATCATGTCCCATTTGCGCTCGCCGCTGCGTTCGACGAACAGCCGACCATCCGCGGCGTGGGTGCGATAGCGCGGGTCGTCGGGCACCTCGAAGTGCTTGCGCGCCAGTCGGATGACCTCGCCGTCGATGTCGACCGCGTCGACCTCGAGCCCCGGGAAGTGCCGGAACAGATAGTTGCTGAGGGTACCGCCGCCGAACCCGATCATCAGCAGGCGCTCGACCTTCGGGCGCACGAGGAAGCCGGCCATCATCGTGCGGGTGTAGTCGAGATCGAGCGCTAGCGGCCGCCGACGGTCGAGCCGCGACTCGATGTAGTAGGTGCCGTCGACGACGAAGTACATCGTGCGGACCTCGTCGTTCTCGGCGATCACGATGTGGTTGTAGGGCGAGTGGGCCTCGTCGATGACGCGCTCGCCGGCCGCGAGCCCGCGTCGCGGGGCATAGGCCCACGCGCCGGCGACAGCGGCAGCACCGGCGCCGAGCAACCAGCGACGTCGTGGGATCGGAGGGCGGCGCATGCTCTTCGCTACGGGCCGCCTGAGCTTCGCGCGGGCACGCACCGGCCGCAAGCCGGGGCGCGCCCGCCGATCCGCGGCTTTCTGGCGCGGCACCGAATCGTCGTGCTATCGGCACGAGAGCGTGGAGGTGCGCCCCCGTTGGGCCCGCCACCCGACGTCCGTCATGTCACGTGCGCTGCGCCCGTCGGCCGCCCTCGGCCTGTCCGTGTCCGCCACCGCCATCGCGGCGATCGGTCTGGCGCGCTACGTCGTGCTGCCGATCCTCGAGCGCGCCGACGCGCTGGTCGACGCCAACCTCGCCAAGGCGCTCGCGCAACCGATCCACTTCCGCCTGGCGGAAGTCGTGCTCGCGGCCGCGCTGGTGGCGTTCGTGTTGCTGCCGCGGTGGACCCGCTCTCGCCTCGCCGGTGGGCTCGCGATGGTGACGGTGGCCGCGGCCGCGGCATGGCGCGCGTTGCTGCTGCCCGCGCTGTACACCGCGTGGTCGCACGCCGACCTGGTCGCGGGTCGCCCGCTCGATCGACTGCAGGCCGCCCAGCACCTCGACGACTACGAGCAGGCGATGGGCCTGGGCCTGATGGGTCTGTTCGCCATGACGATGTGGATCGGACTGCGCGGCGCCGAGGCGCTCGCCACCGACGACACGACCGTCACCGCCACGGCGCCCACCCAGATGAGTGCCGCCGGCACGATCGACGTCGCCGCCGATCCGGCCCCAGTGTAGCCCCGGTGTTAGCCCCGGCTTGGCCTTCAGCCGGTGCGCTTGAGCGCGGCTGCACCGATCCCGAGCGGCAGCGCGATCGCGGCCCACACCAGCAGGAACGTGCGGCGCAGCCCCGCGAGCGCGTCCGCGAGCTCGGCCTCGATCACGTCGGGTGCACGCACGCGCGCGTCGTCGACCCCGATGGGATCGGCCACCGCGGTGGCCAGCTCGGTCTCGAGTCGATCGCAGGTCTCGACCGCATCGCGGCGCACCCACGCGAACGCGACCACCACACCCAGCGCGACCGCAACGATGGCACCGAGCAACGCCGAGGTCACGCGATCTTCGGCGAACATGCCCCGCGCGGGCGCGAGCTCGACGTTGCCGCGCATGCTGGTCGAAGCCGCCGCGTGCACCCCCGAGGTGGCGGAGCGCGAGCCCGACGCAGTCGAGTAGCCGCCGCTGCGCGCGGCCGCTGGCTCGAACGTGTCGACCGGCTCGAGACGCGCGCGCGCGCTCGCCTCGGGCTCGGGTCGCGCACGGGTACCGCTGCGCTCGCTCGACAGCGACTGCGTGCCGAGTGGGGCCTGCGTGAGACCGGCGGCCGCCAGATCGAGCTCGACGCGCTCGCCCGCGGCCGGCGGAGCGAACTTCGCCGAGCGCGGACCACCGCCGAGCGCCTCGGCGCTGATGACCGGCGCAGCGGGATCGAGCGTGGGAGCGGCACCTTCGCTCGCCGCTGGGATCGCGCGATCGCTCGGGCGCGGACCGGCGGCGGCGGGCCGTGGCGACGCGGCAGCGACGGCGGGCGGTCGCGCGACGGGATTGCCCACCACCGTCGCCGGGGCCGGCGCGGGGTTCGAGCCCGCGCCGCGCTCGATCGCCGCGGCACCCACCGGCCGCGCCGGCACCTCGAAGTCGTCGACCGACTCGAGCCGCGAGATCGAGATCAGATCGCGATCGTCACCGCCCTGGGCGAACATCGGCGCCGGGGGTGGCAACGCGCCGGCGCGCTCGTGATCGGGCTCGAGCGTGAGAACGCCGGAGGTCTCCCGCGACGGTCGCAGGTCGACCACCGCCCCGAGCCCCTGCAGCGATCGCGCCGCGACCACCGCCTCGGCCTGCGTGAGCCGACGATGGACCTCGAGACCGCCGCCGGCGAGCCCGAGTCGCACGGCCGCGGCGGGCATCGCGAACCGCTCGACGATGCCGCGTGCGAGCTCTTCGAGGCCCTCGGCGCCAGCACGGCGAGCCCCCACGATGACGACGTCGAAGAGATCGTTCCCACCCACGGTCAGGAACTCCAGCGTACCCCGCCTGCTGGGTTTTTTTGTGGCGATCGGCCCCCGGCGTATGCTGCCGCGGCCCATGAGCCGAACCGCCGATCGCGAGCCCTGCCGTTGCCGTCGGCACCCCAGTGCCCTCGCCCGACGGTGCGCGCGACATCCTGTCGCGACCGCGGCCGTCGACGCGGGCGTGCCGGGCCAAGATGTCGCGCGGGCCCCGTGGGCCGCCACGCCAATGCTGGGCTCGGGCGCGGCACGTCGCTTGCTGCCCTGGACTGCACGCGTGCCCAGCCTCGATCGATCTCCGCGGCGTCGTGCCGGCTTCGCCGTGGCGCTCGCCACCGCAGCCCTCGTCGCCTCGCTGCCCGATCGCGCCGACGCCTCACCGGCGGTCGACGGCACCCGCAATCTCTCGCTGGGTAACAACGGCCGCGGGTCGTCGTACGGCACCAACGCGGTGCTCGCGAACCCCTCGAACATGGCCTTCTCCGGCGTGTTCGCGATCGAGCCGATGTACCAGCTCAACATCCGCAGCCGCACCAGCGGCCTCGGCGTGGTGGTGATGGACTCGCTCAACAACGCCCGCGTGTCGCTGGGCCTGGGCTACCTGTTCATGCGCGGCACCCCGACGGTGACGTTCACCGACGAGGACAGCGGTGACGACCGCGACTTCGAGCTGTCGCGCTTCGGCCACGAGGCCTTCGCGGCGATCAGCGTGTCGATCGTGAAGCAGTGGCTCGCGGTGGGCCTCAAGCCCAAGTACCAGTACACCAGCCTGCGCTACCGCGACTCGACCGGCGCGGCGCGCAACGCCGGCAGCAAGCTCAGCGCGTTCGGGCTCGACGTCAGCCTCACGGCCAACCTCGCTGGCTGGGCCGCGATCGCGCTGGTCGCCACCAATCTCACCGGCAACTCCGACCCGTACTTCACCGACGACAAGGACGTCAGCTTGGTCGACGTCGGCGCGACCGAGGGCACGATCCGCTACAAGTCGCTGAGCCCGTTGTCGGAGTATCCGCTCGGGTTCGCGTGGGGTGCCTCGGTGTTCCCGCTGCACAAGATCGACTTCAGCATCAACGCCGACGGCTACTACGACTTCACCAGCTACAAGTTCCAGAAGGCGACCCGGGCGGTCTACGGCGGCAGCGCGGAGTTCGTCGCGGGGCCGGTGCCGCTGCGCTTCGGCACCACGTGGGACAGCCGCGGTCGTGGCAAGAAGGACGACCGCGTCTACGTGAGCGGTGGCATCGCGTACGTGCGCCAGGCTCCGCTCGGGGGCATCGGCGTCGACGTCGGCTTCGGCTTCTCGCAGCAGGTCTCGGGTCTCCAGAAGGAGACCATCCTCGGGTTCAACCTAGGCCTGCGCATCAACCCGGATCTGTGAGGCCGGCGCGGGGCCACCATGGACGACGCGGCCGCGTTCTCGCGCCCGCCGTCGCGGAACTTGGCGGGCCTGCAGTAGTCTAGGCGCCTTGGTGGGCGCGACCCTCGGCACATCCGACGCCCGCGACGACGACGCCGCGGGCCGAGCCGAAACGAACGGCGACGTGATCGCGCCCGCGGCCGCGCCACCAGGCCCCGCACCCGCGCCCCCTGCGGTGCCCGACCTCGACGACGACGCCGCGCTCGATGGCCAGGACCTGCGCGACCGCAGGCTCATCCGCCGCGCCCGCAACGGCGACGCGCGGGCCTTCGAAGAGCTGGTGCAGCACTACCAGCACCGCATCTTCGGGCTGGTGCTGCGCATGATCGGCAACCGCCAGGAGGCCGAAGATCTCGCGCAGGAGGTCTTCATCACCGTCCACCGCGCGCTCGGCAGCTATCGCGGCGAGGGGCGCTTCTACACGTGGCTGTATCGCATCGCGACGAACACGTGCAAGAACCGGATCAAGTACCTGCGCGGTCGCAACTTCCACCGCAGCGTGCCGGTCGAGGACAGCCCCGAGGCCCAGGCGCCGCAGGCCGACGGCGGACCTGCGGTCTCGCTGCAGAGCCACATCGCCGGCCCCGAGGCAACCGTCGAGGGCAGCCGGCTCGAGGCCGCGATCGCGGCCGAGCTCGCGCAGCTCGAACCCGAACACCGGCTGCTCATCGTCTTGCGCGACGTGCAGGGGCTGTCGTACGGCGACATCCTGCGCATCACCGGCTTGCAAGAGGGCACCCTCAAGTCGAGGCTGCATCGCGCCCGCCTCGCCCTCAAGGACCGCCTGCGACCCTACATGCGATGATCGGGCATTCGCGCCCGCCCGCGCGGTTTTTCCACCCACGCCAGGTGCCAACCCCCGGCCCCCGCACTACCCTTCTCCAAGCACCCACGATCCATGTCCAGCAGCAGCGACAACCAGGCCGAGCGCATGACGGCCTACCTCGACGCGGAGCTCGAAGCGAGCGAGGCCGAGGCGTTCGAGCGCTACCTCGAGGACGAGCCGCAGGCGCGCTCCGAGCTCGAGGACCTGCGCAAGGTGATGCAGCTGGTCGGTAAGCTGGGCGCGGTCGAGGCCCCGCCCGACTTCGTCGAGAAGGTCGCGCGCAAGGTCCGTCGTCGCGCCACCTTCGACCGCGACGGCGGCGGTCTGCTCGGGCTCGTGACGCTGCCGTTCCAGGTGATCTGCATCATCGTGATCCTCACGATCGCAGCGCTCAACATGATGGCCCAGCTCGAGGCCCAGCCGCAGGCGGTCGAGCGCGACGCCGCGGCCGAGGCCGACGACGAGGCCGAGCAGGCCGACGACGCCCCCCCGCCGCGACCCATCGTCCCCTGACGTCCGAGCCGTCGGGGCATCGCGGGGCCGAGGCCAGCCGGTTCACCGGGCCCGCACTCGAGGATGCCAACCGCGCGTTTTTCCGACGCCTGTGATACAACCCGGGCGTCATGGCGCGGGAAGTGACCATCGTCGACGCGGGTCTCGGCAACCTCGCAAGCGTGGAACGCGCGCTCATCCAAGTTGGCGCAGCCGTTCGTGTTTCCGGGGACCCTGACCGAGTGGCCACGGCCCGGATGGTGGTCTTCCCCGGGCAGGGCGCGTTCGGCCCGGCGACCAACGCCATCATCGACGGGGCCCTCGGCGACGCCCTCCGCATGGTGATCGACCGGGGCGATCCCTTCCTGGGGATCTGCCTGGGCATGCAGATGCTCTTCGACCGCAGCGAGGAGAACGACGGCCATCCCGGCCTCGGGATCCTGCCCGGGTACTGTCGCCGGTTCGTGCGTGGCCTCGACGAGGAGGCCGAGCCCAACGCGGCCCCACCGAGCCGCCCGATCGAGGCCGTCGCGCCCAAGCGCGAGGAGGGCAAGCGCGAGGGCATCGCGGCCTCGATCGCCGCGGCGCTGGAGAACGACGGCGAGCGCCGCAGCGGCAACCTGGCGTCGCAGGACAGCGGCGACGAGCCGCCGCGCAGCGAGGACGGCGAGTCCAACGTGGTGTCGATGCCGGCACCGTCGATCGACGCGCTGTTCGAGCCCGCCGCCCCGATCGCACCGGTCGCGGCCCCCGTGCCGGCGACGCCGGCTCAGGCGGCGGCGGTGCTGGCCCCCGAGCCGATGGTCCAGGCCGCGCCGCGCAACGACCCCGCGATGCCGCTTCGCCGTCAGATCAAGGTGCCGCACGTGGGCTGGAACGCGGTCGAGCCCACCGGCGAGCACTACTACTTCGTGCACAGCTACTACGTCGAGCCCGAGCGTGCCGAGGACATCATGTGGGTCACGACCTACGGTGGCGTCCGCTTCCCCGCCGCGGTGCGCTACCAGAACCTGCTCGGCTGCCAGTTCCACCCCGAGAAGAGCCAGCGCGCCGGCCTCAAGTTCCTGCGTGCATTCCTGCTCGGAGGCTGGGGTTGAGAGTCATCCCGGCGATCGACCTGCTGCAGGGCCACGCGGTCCGACTCGCGCAGGGCGACCGTTCCCGCGCGACCCGCTACGAGGCCTCGCCGGTGCAGATGGTCGATCGCTTCGCCGACGCCGGCGTGCAGCTGGTGCACGTCGTCGATCTCGACGGTGCGTTCGGCGAGCCGCTGCAGCGGCCGCTGTTGGCGGAGATCGTCGCCCGCGCCCACGCCCGCGGCGTGCAGATCGAGCTCGGCGGTGGGCTGCGCGACGCCGACGCGGTCGAGCGTGCGCTCGCGACCGGGGCCGACTTCGCCGTGGTCGGCACGCTGGCGCTGCGCCACCCGCAGACCTGCGCGGCGCTGTGCGAGCGCCATCGCGATCGCATCGTCGTCGCGGCCGACGCCAACGACGGCATGGTCGCGATCGACGGCTGGCGCGAGGCGTCGCAGCGCACCGCGGCGGCGCTGGTCCGCGATGCGGCGGGCTGGGGCGCGGCCGCCGTGCTCTACACCGACATCGGCCGCGACGGCCTGCAGACCGGCCCCGCAGTGGCGGCCACCGCCGCGCTGCAGGCCCTGGTCGAGATCCCGATCTACGCCAGCGGCGGCGTGGGCTCGCTCGCAGACCTCACCGCCTGCCGCGACGCCGGCCTGCGCGGCGTCGTCGTGGGTCGAGCGCTCTACGAGAATTCCTTTTCGATCGAAGAAGCGATGGCACGATGCTGAAGCGCAGAATCATTCCTTGCCTCGACATCAAGAACGGCCGCGTCGTGAAGGGCGTGCACTTCGCGGGGCTGCGTGACGCCGGCGATCCCGTCGAGGCCGCGCGTGCCTACGACCTGCAGGGCGCCGACGAGATCTGTCTGCTCGACATCACCGCCACCACCGAGGGCCGCGAGACCTTCGTCGAGGTGGTGCGTCGGGTCTCGGCGCAGCTGTTCGTGCCGGTCACCGTCGGCGGTGGCGTGCGTCGCGACGAGGACGTGCGACGCCTGCTCGGCGCCGGTGCGGACAAGGTCGCGATCAACAGCGCCGCGGTCGCGAACCCGTTCCTCGTGCGACGGCTGGCGGAGCGCTACGGCTCCCAGGCCATCGTCGGTGCGGTCGACGTGCGACGCCTGCCCGGGCGCCCCGGCGAGACCGAGCCGCTCTACGAGGTCGTGATCCACGGCGGCAGCCGCTCGACCGGCCTCGACGTGGTCTCGTGGTGTCGCCAGCTCGCCGACCTCGGCGCGGGCGAGATCCTGCTGACCTCGATGGACCGCGACGGCACCCGCGACGGCTACGACCTGTGGATCACCCGTGAGGTCGCCCGCGCGGTGCCGATCCCCGTCATCGCGTCAGGTGGCGTGGGCTCGCTCGAGCACCTGCGCGAGGGCCTCGCGACCGGCTGGGGCGAAGCCGACGCGGCGCTCGCGGCCTCGATCTTCCACTTCGGCCTGTACTCGATCGCACAGGCGAAGCGATACCTGCTCGAGCACGACATCCCGGTGCGCCCGCCCGAGGCGCCGGTCAGCGTGTAGCGGCGGGCAGACGCGCGCGCGGTCTTCCGGCACGATGCCGGCGATGGACGACGACGCCGCGCTGCTGTGGCAGCAAACCAAGCCCGACGCCCAAGGCCTCGTGACCGCGGTGGTGCAGCACGTCGAGACCGGCGTGGTGCTGATGGTCGGCGCGATGAACCGTGACGCGCTCGCGCGGACGCTGTCGCGCGGACGCGTGACGTTCTTCAGCCGTAGCCGGCAGACGCTGTGGGAGAAGGGCGAGACCAGCGGCAACGCGCTGCTGCTGCATGACCTCCGTGTCGACTGCGACGGCGACGCGGTGCTGGTGCGCGCGCAACCCCTGGGCCCGACTTGCCACACGGGCGCGAGCAGCTGCTTCTTCCGCGCCTGGCGGCCCCCGCAGCTCGAGCGCGACGACGGCCCCGCACCTGGGGGTCCACGCGAGCGCGTCTTCGAGGTCGTGCTCGCGCGCAAGGCCGGCCTCGGCATGACCCAGGCCCAGGGCAAGAGCTACGTGCGTGACCTGCTCGCCGGCGGAGCCACCCGCATCGCCGCCAAGATCCGCGAGGAGGCCGACGAGCTGGCCCGCGCGCTCGAGGGTGAGAGCGACGACCGCGTGGTGGCCGAGGCCGCCGACCTCGAGTTCCACGCGATGGTCGCTCTGGCGCTGCGGGACCTCGGGCCCGACGCGGTCGCGGCGGTGCTGGCGTCACGCATGGGCGTGAGCGGCATCGACGAGAAGTCCTCGCGCCCCGGCCGCTGACGAACCCGCGGCAACCCGCCCGGGTTCGCTGTTATGCTGCGGCCGAAAGCGGTGGCCTCGCTGCAGCACAGCGTCGCGTTCTGGGTCGCGGTGGCGTACTTCGTCGCGGCGATTCCCACCGGCGTGGTGGTCGCGCGCCTGCGCGGCGTGGACCTGCGGGCCGCCGGCTCCGGCAACATCGGCGCCACCAATGCCGGCCGCGTGCTCGGCACCAAGCTCGGCGTGCTGGTGCTCGTGCTCGACACCTTCAAGGCCGCCACGCCGGTGTGGCTCGCGGCCCGCGACGCGGCCCTGGGCGGTGGCCCTGGGGCGCAGCTGGGCCTGGCGTGCGTCGGCTTCGCCGCGGTGATCGGCCACATCTTTCCGATCTACCTCGGCTTCAAGGGCGGCAAGGGTGTGGCCTGCGCGCTGGGCGTGTTCCTCGCGCTGGATCCCCCGGTCGCGCTGGCGGCGGTGGTGATGTACGGACAGTCGGTGTGGCTCTCGCGTGTGAGCGCGTTCGGCTCGCTGACCGCCGTCACCTCGATCACGCTCTCGCTGTGGATCGCGGATCGTCCGGGCCCCCATCAGCTGCTCGCGCTCGCGACCGCGGTCATCATCTGGATCCGGCACACCAGCAACATCCGCGGAATGCTGGCCCAGGCCCGCGAGCGCAAGCGCTCCGGCGCCAGCTCCCACGACGACGCCTGAGGCCCTGGACGCAGACCGCGGAGCTCCCGCGGAGATCTCTGCGCGCGAGACTTGTGATCTGCGCTTCGCCCCACGACGAGGTGGTTGTGCCGATGCATTCCGGCTTGGCGTAGGTGCAATCCCGGCGGTAGGCTTCCGGTCGACTGGCCGTGCGCGATCGTCTGCACACGCTCTACGTCGGTGGCCTGCCGCCCGCGATGGATTCGGCGGCGCTCGGCGCCCTGTTCGAGAGCTTCGGCCAACTCGCAGCGGCACGCGTGGTCATGCGGCCCTCGACCAACACCTGCCGCGGCTTCGGCTACGTCACGTTCCTCACCGCACAGGCCGCCGAGCTGGCCCGCCGTGCCCTCGACGGCCAGTCCATCGCCGGCCTCCGCCTGCGCGTGGCGCCGGCGCCCTGACACCCCGCTGCGGCGACAGCTCGCGCTCGCAGAACTCGACGCAGCCACTGCATCGCAGTGTGCAGCTGCGCACGCAGGTCTGCTCGCACTCGCCGGCGCAACGCTCGCTGCAATCGAGCGCGCAGTCGTTCACGCACTCGCGGCAGTGCAGCTCGCAGCTCGACTCGGGGCTCGGCCGCGCCAGCACGCCCACCAACAACGCGAGCACCGACAGTCGCATCGCGCGGACCCCTTCAGGCCGCCAGCAACCGCCGCTGGACATCCCAGCGGGTGCTCGCGCCCAGCTTCCGCCGCAGGTTGCGGGTGTGCATCTTGACCGTGGTCTTCGCGATGCCCATCGCTTGCGCGATGTCGACGTAGCGATACCCCGCCATCATGTAGCGCAGCACCGCGAGCTCGCGGGCCGACAGCCGGCCCTCGCGGGCGGCCTGCGCGATGGGATCGGGCTCGGCACGCGGCAGCTCCGTCCGTGCCTCGCGCTCGGTGACCTCGTCGCGGAGCTCGCCGAGCTGCTCGCAGCGCGTCCGCAGGTTCTCACTGGCCTCGACGACGCGTGCCACGGCGCGCACCATCGACGCCGCATTGCCCTCGCGATCGATCAGCTCGATCGCACCGCACCGCAGCGCGTCCCGCAACGAACGGGCGCGACGCACATCGCCGAACAGCGCGTGCAGACACGGCCGCCGACGCTGCCGGAGCGCCGCCGCCAAGTCGACGCGCTCGGGTGACGGCACCGCGAAGTCGAGCAGCGCGGCCGAGAACGCGCCGGGATGCGAAGCCACCGCATCGCGTGCGGACTGCACCGACCGCGTGACCACCACGTTGGCCCCGGCCGCGGCCAACACCGCCGCGAGCGCGAGTCCTTCGCTGACCTCCAAGCTGACCAACAACACCCGCACGTCCGCCAAGGGACGCGCGACCAACGGCGCTGACATGCGAACCTCCGCGGCCGCCGGCTCGGCAACCGCGGCGAGGGTCGGCCCGGCCCGCGTTGCCGTTGCAGCGCGGGCGTGGATCCCAGGTCAGCGCGGCACGAGCAGCGGTGCGTCGCGACGCGGCGCCGGGCTGCCGTACAGTCGTGTGACCTCGGCCGCCATCTTGCCCCGCAGCGCGAACGACAGCATGCGGTAGTCGGCCCGCAGCGACCACAGTGGGTATCTGAAGCTCGCGGGCTTGTTGTTCTCGATGAAGAAGTGGCCCACCCACGCCGGGCCGTAGCCGAGCACCAGCGCGACCGCGATCAGCCACCACGCACCCGCATAAGTGGCGTACAGCGCGAGGCTCGTGGCCATCGAGGTGCCGAAGTAGTGCAGCCCGCGGCAGATCGGCACGCGGTGTTCACCGATGTAGAAGGGCCAGAACTCTTCGAAGCTCTCGATGCGGCGCGACATGATCCGCCGCGGAGCATAGCAACCCCGCGGCGGCTTGGGATCGACACCACCCACGGCCACGGGGCCGCGTCAGTGCCGACGCAGCAGCACCGCGTCGAGCGCCGGCGCAGGCGCCTCGACCTGGGGGCGGATGGCGATCGACGGCGGTCGCGAGCGCGGCGGTACCCGCTCGAGGCCGCTGTGCAGTGGTGCCCGACGCGTCGGCGGCCGCATGTAGTCGGGCACGGGAACGCCGAGGCCATCGAGCACCATCGGCGCCACCGCGCGCGTCGAGAGCCCGCGCTGAGGCTGCGCCAGCGCCCCCACGCGCCGATGCGCGGCGGCGGCGTGGTGAACCGCGAGCACGCCCTCGGGCACGTGGTACGCGGTCTGGCCCGACTCGTCCTCGATCGCGACGTCGGCGAAGCCGAGCTGCGCGAGCGAGTGCGCGCGGCCATCGATGGTGCCATGGTCGGGGTGCTGCCCCTGCACCACCGGCACGGCCAGGCAGAAGCGCCCGCCACCCAGCGGCTCGATCACCAGCGGCTCACCAGCGACGGTGATGGCCCCGGCGCGCTGTGGGAACTCGGCGGCACCGCGATCGTCGATCGCGACCACCACACGCGGCGCCATCGCGGGCTGCTGCTGCCACTGCTCGCGGCGATAACCCAGCGCCGCCATCAGACGATCGACGTGTTCGAGGTAGAGCTGCGTGCTCACGCGATTGTCGGCACGGGTCGCCGCCTGGCCCATGCTGCTGGTGAGCCACAGCTGCCGCCCGGGACGCGCGTGGGTGTACGCCAGCAAGCGCTCGAGCATGCCGTCGACCGCGTCCATCGCCCACGTGATCTCGCCGCCGTAGCTCGCGCGCCACGGCGCTGGATAGTCGTTGCGATCGTAGTCGTCGGGGTAGGCCGCCGCCCAGAAGCGATGCATCGTCGCCGCGACGTGGTTGGTGAAGAACGTCGCGAAGCGTGGCGCCGTGCGATCGAGCAGGCGCATGAACACGTCGAACCCCAGGATCGCCTGGAACCCGCGTCGTCGCACCGCGCGGGCGGGCGTGCGGCGCTCGGCGGCGAGCTGCGCCGCGACCGACGCGAGCGTGGCCGCTCGGATGCCCAGCTTCGGCAACGCGCCCGCCAGCGACAGCGCGTCGCGCCACGGCAGCGAGCGCGCGACGTTGCGGGCGCTGCGACGCGACATCGACAGGTTGAAGCGCTGGAACGGCTCGACCCACGTGGGTGCGGTGGCACTGTCGTCGGCGAACGGATCTGGCACGTGGAACGCCACGGCGCGCGGGTCGTTGGGCAGCGGATGGGTGTGCATCGAGCCGAACACGCCGGTGGGCAGCCCGGCGGCGCGGATCAACCGCCACAGCGGTGGCCGTGCGCGATCGACCTCCCTCAGGTCGGCATTGAGGTTGGTGATGCCGTGTTCGCACTCGTCGACGCCGCGATGCAGCGTCGACCACGTGACCCACGGGCTCAATCGGCGATCCTCGGCGTGGGTCACGAACGCGTCCGCCCGTGTCAGCAGCCGCGCCATCGCACCGTGTGGGCGACGGTGCACGTGATCCATCACCACGCGCCACGGCACTTCGTTGAGCTCGAACAACACGATGCTCGTCGACATCGGACACCTCCTTTGCCGACGACGCAGCCCAGCGCGCGCCCTCGGTCCACCTGGGCCATGGCGGCGACCGTCCCGATCCGTGCCCACGCGGTGTCGTGACGCGCACGTGACCGCGGCTCGCGGCTCGCACCGATTGCTCGCGACCTCAGCCCTGTCGATCGTCACCGATCGACGGCAGCGCGTCGACGTAGAGCAGGCGCATGATCTCGGCGCGATCGCCCGACGCGATCGCAGCCAAGGCCGTGCCCCACTCGCGACGCGCTGCGGCCATGGGCACGTGCGCTGCCGTCGGTGGGATGTCGAAGGCGTGCTCGCCCAGCGACGCGCCGAGCTCGACGTGGGTCGCGACCACGCTGAAGGCGGGTCCGTCGTAGCGCAGCGGCAGGCCGGCGACTTCCCACGTGCAGACCTCACCTCCGCCGGCGCGGACACGCACGCAGTCGATGCCCGCGATGGTCTCGCGCGCGCCAGGGTCCTGTGCGCTGGCGGCTGCGAGTTCGGCCCGCCAGCTCCGCACCGCCGCGATCACCCGCTCGCGCTCGCCGGCCGGCAGCGCCACAATCGCGTCGGCGATGCTGCCCAGTCGTGCGGGTGTCACGACACCGACGTCCTCACCCTCGGCGCGCCACACCGCGTCGGGGGCATGCACTGCCGATCCTCGGATCTCGCGGGGTCCGTCGGCCAACGGCAGCGTGATGGTCCAGTTCTCGCGGCGCAGCCCGCCCTCGGCGGCGAGCAGCTCGAGCGAGCCCGACATCCCTGCGGGGCCGGTGACGTCGTACACGATCACGACGGCGTGCTCGGGCATCGGCGCGAGCTCGGCGAGTACACCCGCGAGGTCGTCGGGGATCGCCGCAGGCCCGGGGGATGCCGTGCGGGCCGCGAGCGCCTCGGTGGCCGCGGCAGCGCCCTCGGGCGCCGGCGCGTCGGCAAAGTAGCCGGTCGGATCGCAGGCGCCCAGCAGCAGGCACGCGGCGATCAGGTGCCGCCGCGCTGCAGGCCGAGCAGCTTCATCTTCTTGTGCAGGTGGGTGCGCTCGATGCCGAGCGACTCCGCGGTCTTCGAGACGTTCCATGCCAAATCGCGCAGTCGTTGGGCGATGAACGCCCGCTCGACGGCCTCGCGGAAGTCTCGCAGCGACAGCCCGGGGGGCAGCGCGTCGCCGTTCAGATCGACCAGCGGCCCCAGCAGGGAGCTGGGGTCGTCGCCCTGGGCACCAGCTCCGCGGAGCTCGGCCGGCACGTCGTCGAGATCGAGGTCGCCGTCCGAGAGGATTACCATCCGCTCGATCACGTTGCGAAGTTCTCGGACATTTCCTGGCCAGCCGTAGGCCGCCAGCGCCGCCAGCGCTTCGTCCGACAGCCGCTTGTTGGTGAGGCCGTTCTCGCGGCAGGCCTCGTCGATGAAGTGCCGGCACAGCAGCGCGAGGTCGGCTGCGCGCTCCCGCAGCGGCGGCACCACGATCGGCACCACGTTGAGGCGGAAGAACAGGTCCTCGCGGAACTCGCCGGCGGCGACCAGCTCGGCGAGGTTGCGATGGGTCGCCGCCAGCACCCGCACGTCGACGTGGATCAGCTTGCTGCCGCCGACACGCATCAGCTCGCCGCTCTGCAGCACCCGCAGGACCTTGGCCTGCGCGCCCGCGGACATGTCACCGATCTCGTCGAGGAAGATCGTGCCGCCGTCGGCGACCTCGAACAGCCCCAGCTTCTGCGCCATCGCACCCGTGAAGGCGCCGCGCTCGTGGCCGAACAGCTCGCTCTCGATCAGCTCGGGCGCGATCGCGGCGCAGTTGACCTTCACGAACGCGGCCTCGCGTCGGTCGCTGGCGTCGTGGATCGCCCGCGCTGCCAGCTCCTTGCCGCTGCCGCTCTCGCCGGTGATGAGCACGCGCGCGCGGGTGCGACCGACCTTGTCGAGCTGGGCGAGCAGCGCGGCCATCGCGGGGCTCTCGCCGATCAGCTCGCCGCGGATCCGCGAGCGCAGCGCCTGCAGCTGGCGATCGGCGGCGTGCTGGCGCAGCGCGTTGCGGACGCTGACGATCACGCGGTCGCGATCGAGCGGCTTCTCGAAGAAGTCGAACGCGCCCAGCCGGGTCGCCTTGACGGCATCCTCGACGCCGGCGTGACCACTGATGAGGATGACCGGGATCGCCGGGCGGCCGTGGCCGGCGTGTGCGAGCCGCTCGAGCACCTGCAGGCCGTCCATGCCCGGCATGCGCACGTCCATCACCAGCACCTCGACGGCCGGATCGGCCGACGCGAGCATCGCGAGGGTCTCGTCGCCGCTGGCGGCCTCGAGCACCTCGGCACCCTCGCCCTCGAGCACCATCCGCAGCGTGCGACGAATGTTGCGCTCGTCGTCGGCCACGAGGATGCGGCCCGCGAGCGCAGTGGCCCCCGTCGCGCCGGGGTCGTCGTCGAGCGCCGTCTCGCCACCGCGCTCGCCCTCGGCATCGGCGCTCGGATCGGCACTCGCGGACTCGTCGACCATCGACGACATCATGCCCCGGGCCCGCGGCCCTCGGCCAGTGCGGCGGATCGCGTGCGCACCTCGCTCTCCCCAAGTCGAGGCCACCTTGGGGCCGGACAGGGGTAGACTGGCGCCAGCCGATGACGACGCCGACGCTGTATCTCAAGCCCACGTGAACCACCTGCCGTGACGTACGAGGTCTCGTACGCAAGCTCTCGGATCGGGTCGTCGAGCGCGACTACGCCAAGACGCCGCTGCAGGCGCGCGAGGTCGAGGCGATCGTCGACGCCGCCGGTGGCGTGGCCGCAGTGCTCAACACCCGGCACGCCGAGGCCAAGGCCAACGGCTGGAAGGACGCGCCGCCGGGCAAGGCCGCGTTCGTTGCGGCAGTGCTGCGCGAACCCAACCTGCTGCGCCGCCCCATCCTGCTGCACGGCCGCACCGTCGTGATCGGCAAGGACGAGGCCGCGCTGCGGCGCGCGTTGACGTGACCACCCCGGCTTCGCGCCCGTGAGTGCGGGCACGGCCGTGCCGTCCTCGCGGGCCTGGGCGCCGCTGCAACCGGCGAATTGGCCGCCCGTCTGAGGTCGGCGCATGACCCGAATTCTCCCGATGATGATGGTGCTCGGCCTCGGCCTCGGTCTCGCTTGCGACAGCAAGACCGAAGAGGCCAAGACAGACAAGAAGGCCGAGACCAAGAAGGCCGACGACAAGAAGGCCGACGCCAAGGGCGAACCCGCCAAGGCCGAGCCCGCCGCCGACGCCAAGGCCGAGCCCGCCGCGGATGCCAAGGCCGAGCCCGCCGCCGACGCCAAACCTGCCGTCGCCGAGCTCGAGGAGATCGACCTCTCGCCGTGGGGCGACGCGTTCAAGGGCTACGTCGCGATGGCGCCCAAGGGCACCAAGGTCGAGTTCGACGACCCCAGCCGCCAGCTCATCATCTCCGACGTGGACTTCGTGTCGATGGGCGAGGCCCCCGGCTACGCCGACGCGATCAAGTCGCTCGCGAGCGACAAGGACAACTCGAACATCAACGTCGTCAGCGAGACCGAAGCCCGCTGGGAGCGCAACCCGCCCCTGGGCAAGCAGTGGAACTTCGACATCAAGGTCGACATCGGCGGCAAGCCGTGGTCGTGCAACGGTGGCACGTTCACCGACGCCGCCATGGGCGACGCGCTGGTGAACGTGTGCAAGAGCATCAAGAAGAAGTGAGGTGCGCCGCCACGCGATCGACCGCGACCGCGGTCTGATCGCCGCTGGCGAGGTGCTTGAGCGTGAGCTCGCCGCGCGCGAGCTCGTCCTTGCCGAGGATGCCGCACCACGGCGCGCCGACCCCGGGCGCGTCGGCGTACTGCAGCTGCCGCCCGAGCTTCGCCGCCTCGGGGAACACCTCGACGCGCAGGCCCTGGGCGCGCAGCTTCGCCGCCACCGCGAGCACCGCGGCCGGCTCGACGTCGAGCCAGCACAGCATGAGCTCGGGGCCGATCGCGAGCGGCGGGTACATGCCGCGCTCGCCCATCACCACCAAGATGCGCTCGAGCCCGAGCGAGAGCCCGACCGCCGGCACGCGTCGCTTGCCGAAGATGCCGACCAGCTCGTCGTAGCGGCCACCGCCCGCGAGGCTGCCCGCGAGATCGGCCACCTGGATCTCGAAGATCGGCCCGGTGTAGTAGCCGAGCCCGCGCGCGAGCGAAGGATCGAAGCGCGCGCGACGGCCCGCCGAGGTCACGGCCAGCAGCGCGAACAGCTCGCGCAGGCCCGAGAGCGCCGCGCGGGCCTCGTCGTCGGTCAGGGCGCTCGCGGTGGCGTCGAAGCGTGCCGCGTCGGTCTCGTCGGCCGGTCGATCGATGAGGTCGATCAGGCGCACACCGGCCTGCGCCGCGATGCCGCGCTCGACCAGCTCGGCGATCACCGCGTCGCGACCGATCTTCGCCAGCTTGTCGACCGCCTGCAGTGCGGTGCCCTCCTGGGCGGGGTCGATGCCTGCAGCCCGGATCACGCCGCGCAGCAGCGCGCGGTGGTTCACACACAGGGTGTAGTCGTCGAAGCCGAGCCGATCGAGCACGTCGCACGCGGCCGCACAGACCTCGGCCTCGGCGAGCTGGCTCTCGGTGCCGGTGATGTCGACATCGCACTGGTAGAACTCGCGGAAGCGGCCCTTGCCCGGACGATCGGCGCGCCACACCGGCTGGATCTGGTAGCGCTTGAAGTACTTCGGCAGCTCGCCGTACTGCGCGACCACGCGGGCCAGCGGCACCGTGAGGTCGTAGCGCAGCGCCTGATCGGACAACGCATCGGCCGACAGCGAGCTCGGCTCGGCGAGCGCACGCTGCAACACCTCGCCGCGGTGCAGCAGGCGATAGACCAGCTTCTCGTCCTCACCGTACTTGCCCAGCAGGATCTCGAGGTTCTCGATCGCCGGGGTCTCCAGCGGCACGAAGCCGTAGCGTTGGTAGACCTCGCGCACGATCCCGACCACATGGTTGCGACGCGCCAGGTCGGCGGGAAGATAGTCGCGCATGCCCGAGGGCGGCTTGGTGCTGATGGCCATCGCCTCGACGTTGTATGCGAAAGCGCGCGGGCGAGCCAATCCTTCTCTTGCGCGGCGATGTCGGCGTCACAACCGGCCCCCACCCGACTCGATCCCTCGGACCGAGGAGGCCCCGATGCGCACCGCTCTACTCGTCACGGCGCTCACCTGCAGCGCGGCGATGGCCGTCCAGGTGCGCGCGGCCACCCGTCAGAGCGTCAGCGGCTGGGCGCGGCGCGGCGACTACACCCTCGCCGGCAGCCTCGTCCGCGAAGGCACGAAGACCACCGGTGAGTTCGTGCTGCTGATCTATCCCTCGACGCCCGGTGGCGCGAGCTGCAGGTTCACGAGCTTCCACGACGTGCGCTTCGACGTCGGCTCGGTCCGCTTCGAGGGTCGCGGCACCTGCACGAGCATGCCGGCCACGGGCGCGCCCCTGACGACCGATGTCGACTGTCGCTTCGTGCTCGAGGACGGCGTGAAGGACCGCTTCGACGTCGAGAAGGTGGGCACGACCGGCGTCAGCGTGCCCGGCGGGACCATCGACAGCGGTGATCTGAAGATCCGCTAGGCGCCGTCACGGCTGCCCTGCAGCGCCGGCCTTCGGCGGCGCAACCCACTCGCGACCGGCGAACGGCTTGTCGTAGTCGAGCTCGCCGAAGCGCTGCTTGCGACGATCCCGCCTTGCGTCGCGCTCGGCGTCGACGGGATCGCCGGTGAAGTCGAAGGACAGCTCGACCCGCTTGCCCTTGCGCAGCACGGTGACCTTCTTGCGCTGCCCGGGGCCATGGATCGCGCGGAACAGCTCCCAGCGCGAGCCGGCCTTGCCGTCGACCTCGAGCACCTCGTCGCCGATGCGCATGCCGGCCTTGGCCGCACGACCGCCCTTGGTGAGGCTCTTGGCGCGGGTGCCGTCGAACTCGACGCCGAGCTCCCGGCGGGGCAACGACGCGCTGTCGGTGCGATCGAGGCGATGATCGAGGTTGGCGAAGCCGAGCGCTGCGATTGCGACGACCATGGCCGAGTGCTTCTGATACTCGGGGATCGCGAAGTCCAGGGTGTCGAACTGGGTGTGGTGCGAGTGGTCGTAGTCGGCGCGACCCGACTGCCGCCAGAAGAAGCCCGGGATGCCCTTGTCGATGAACGGCGAGTGATCGCTGCCACCCTTGCGCAGGCTGTCGGCGTACCACAAGCCGAATGGCATCGCGTCGTCCAGCTTCATCACCGGCGCGAACACCTGCTGCATGTCCTTGGCCATCTCGGGCGTGACCTCGAGCCCCGAGAGGAAGTTGGTGCCGCCGTCGTGCACGAGCACGATCTGCGTGCGCTCGACCAGCTCGGGGTGCGCGTCGACGTAGGCCTTCGAGCCCAGCAGCCCCTGCTCCTCGCCGCTCCACAGCATGAAGCGAATGGTCCGCTTGGGCTTGGCCCCGGCAGCGACCAGCAGCCGCGCGGCCTCGAGCGTCGTCGAGCACCCGGTGCCGTTGTCGACCGCCCCCTCGGCGCCGTCCCACGAATCGAGGTGTCCGCCGACGATCACGAGTTCGTCGGGCAGCTCGCTGCCGACCAGATCGGCGACGACGTTGTGCTGCGGCACCGGGCCGCGGAAGAAGCGGTTGTCGATCGAGAACTCGAGCTCGACGCCCTCGCCCTTGGCCATGCGCGCGGTGAGGTCGTCGTGTTGATCACCGCGCAGGATCACGCGTGGGTCGGCCGGCAGCGCCGCCCAGTCGACCTCGTAGCTGCCGCTGGTGTGCACCAGCACGCGCGCGGGATCGCGGGCACGATCGATGAAGCCCGCCACGCCCGCGCCGTGCAGCGCGGCGTCGATGGCCTTGGTGACCGCCTCGTTCGGGCGCGCCTCGGGCTTGCGCTCCGGCACCACCACCCACGCACCCGCGAAGCGCTTTGGATCGGCGGTGACCTGCTTGGCGCTGTCGGGGTACGCGACCGCTGGCCCGCGTACGGGACCGAATGCGCCCGGGCTCCACGCGCGGGTGGTGAACACGTAGGGCGCCGCGACCGGCGCGACCATGCCCCCCGACCACGGCCCGCGGTCGAAGCCGACCGGCACCTCGCCCCAGCGTTCGATGCGAGCGTCGAGGCCGAACGAGGCGAACTTCGATCGCGTCCACCGCTCGGCCTCCATCAGCGCGTGCGAGCCCGTGAGGCGCGGACCGACGACCTTGGTCAGATGCTGCAGGTACTCGTCGACGCGGCTGTCGTTGGTACCGAGCTCGACGATGCGCTGGACGATGGGATCGTCGGAGACCTTCGCGACCTTCGGCGTCGTCGGGGTCGACGCGATCTCGGCGGGCGTCGCCGCGGGCGTCGTCGGCACGGTCGTGACGGGCAGGGGCCCGCAGGCCAGCGCCGCAAGGGCAGGCCAGAGGATTGCGGCGATGCGAGCGAAGCGTCTCGACATGATCGGCGTCGAGCATACACGCTCGATGCGCACAGCGCCGCAATGGGCGCGCGCCTCCACGGCTCGGCGCGTCGGCCCGTCGTGGTGCGACGCCAACCGCCCCGCGTGGTAGCGTCGTCGCATGCGTCGGTTCGCTGGTCTTGTGTGGGTGATCGTCGCGTGCGGTGACGACGTCGGTGGCGTCGCCTCCGGCGACGATGGCAGCTCGTCGCCATCGAGTTCGGCGGGTTCGACGACGGACTCCGACGGCGCGTCGGCGAGCGGCGCGTCGCACTCGAGCACGACCGCCGATGCCACCACCAGCACGGGCGGCGACACCTCGGGCGCGGCCGATTCGACGACCAGCGCGGCCGAGCCGTGCGGCTGCGAACCCGGCGAGGTCTGCATCGAGCACACGACCGACGCTTGCACGGTCCCGCACACCCCCAACACGCACTGCATCCCGCTGCCCGATCCCTGTGCCGACGCGGCACTCGAGTGCGACAGCCAGTGCGGCTGGCACCTGTGCGCGGGTCCTGGCTGCCTTGGCGCCGGCGTGGAGGTCTGTGGCGCGCTCTCCGAGGGCTTCGTCTGCAGCGCTGGTGGCTTCGCGTGCAACCTCTACGCCGCCGAGCCGTGCCCCATGGGCGAGAAGTGTGCGTCGTGGTCGTCGGACGGCGACGACACCTTCGACGCCACGCGGTGCTCGCCGCTCACCGATGTGAGCCCCGCGATCGGCGAGCCGTGCATCTTCGAAGGCTCGCCGTACTCGGGGATCGACAACTGCGAGGCGGGCGCGATGTGCCTGCTCGTCGATCCGAGCGACCAGAACAGCGGGCGGTGTCGGGCCGCGTGCGTCGGCGATCCCTATGACGCGACGTGCGTAGGTCCGGCGATGACCTGCGTCATCGAGGGCGACTACTTCGGGTGGTGCCTGCCGAGCTGAACGTCAATATCGTAGGTAGCGCAGCTTCATCGAGACGTCGTAGTCCCAGTCGAGCAGCTCGAACACGTGACCTGGCGCGAGCTCGAAGGTCGCGACGCGATTCGGGTACAGCGACGCGTAGAACGACGCCGGTGCCTTGTCGGCGAGCGCGAAGGTGCCGTTGACGAGCAGCGGCGACTCGTCACCCTGCTCGGTCATCTTGTGGCTGTGGCCGGCGAAGTGCAGCTGCGCGCCGCCGGACAGCTTCGCGGTGCCGCCGCGTTGGATCGTGAAGGTCTCGACC
>WBZX01000143.1_pt1 | contig 67210 bp, 68 predicted proteins | sample 5204211 | NCBI WGS metagenome assembly WBZX01 (sample SAMN12344362, study PRJNA552823) | activated sludge metagenome | biome: Activated sludge suspended growth; feature: Nitrification reactor; material: Wastewater; isolation source: activated sludge from nitrification reactor of wastewater...
CTGCGCGACCGCCGAGGGGTTGAGCATCCTGTCCAGCATGGCCAAGGGGACGGCGCTGTTCTCCATGGGCCGGCGGTCGGGGGTGGTGTGCTCGCGGAGTGACTTCGCCATTGGCGATCTGTTCGGACGGCAGCCGGCCAGCCTGTATCTGCAGGTGCCCCTGGGGGAAATGGCGGTCTATGCCTCGTGGTTGCGAGTCATGATCGGCTTGGCAAACCACGCCTCGATGACGGTCGCCGAGGTGCCGGACAAGCGGCCGTTGTTCGTGCTCGACGAGGCGGCGACCCTTGGCGAGATCAAGGAAATTCAGGAAACCATCGGCCAGGGGCGCGCCTATCACCAGAAGCTGTTCATCTACCAGGACATGGCGCAGCTCCGGGCGGCGAACCGGTCGTGGGCGTCGGTGCTTGCCAACTGTCAGATCAACATGGCGTTTGCAGTCAACGACCTCGACACGGCCGAGGTGCTGTCGCGCCGGCTCGGCGAGCGGACGGTGGCGTCCCGGTCGTGGGGTGTCAGCTCCGGGGCGGATGCCGTCCTGTCGCACAATCAGAACGTGGGGCAGGGAGAGCTGGGGCGGCGGTTGCTGCAACCGAACGAAATCCTACACCTGGATGAGGATAAGGCACTGGTCTCCATTCAGGGGCTCGGGCTCAAGGGGCCGATCCTCGCGACGAGGATGCGGTGGTGGGAGGAGGGGATGTTTAAGGCGTGCAGCTTGGTCCTTGGCAAAAAGGCAGTCTAACATATGTTCACTGATTATAAACGATGAAGTTGAGTTCACTCCGGCGTCGGTACAGGCCGTCGTGTTGTGTATCTGCTGCGACAAATTTACCCCAGCCTTTTGGGCAAGTCTCGTGTAACCTTTGAGCGTGGACGGAGTGAAATTACGCAATTAAGGCTGCATAGCAACGTGTGAGCAGGTGGAGGTTGATAATGGAAACCTGTTGGAAGTGCGGAGGCACTGGGGCTATAGATTGTCGCGAGTGTGGCGGATCAGGAATGTATAACAATGGGAGAGGGGAAGTCGTAAGGTGCGAGGCTTGTGGTCCGCCGCGTTATCGCAATCCACCAGGACAAATTTGCTGCACGGAATGTGATGGCAAGGGTTGGTTGCCCTCCCGTTAGATTAGTTGCGACCCGCACAAGATGCTTATCAATTGTTCATTCGCGAGGTGCGCTGCATCTTCCGATCTGAAGAGTCTTACGTGGCGCACCCACCCTTGTTTATCTAGCCATACAGCAGTCGCCCCATCGAAATGATCTGGCGCAAAGGACCATGGAAACGCAATCCACGCTCCGAACGATGGCGATGGGAGTTGCGAAGCCATGTCGCACCGATCAATTTTAATTTGCCTTTGGAATAGATGGCATATGTCACGCCATTTCCGCGACTCGTGATATTCGACTTCAGTAAGTTTTGCCCTATAGGTTTGAGCTGCGACCGCCTTCGGATTTGCCAGCCAATTTCTAGGAGAAGTGACTATCACGCTTCCATTCGGAGGTAACGCGATATCAACTTGGGGCGCAATAAACTCCATTTCTGAACGGTATCTCACCAGTCGCATCGTTGCAAGCGTTGTCTTCTCATGTTCTTCGCTGCTAAAATTCACTCTCAGGCGTAATCCCTGTCCCGGTCGGGCATGCAGAGGCAAAGTATCGTTAAGTCCGAACATATTGCCTATGCCGAGACGTTGAATACGCCACGCCTCTCTCCATTGCTCGTTCTTGCGTGGGCCAGCTACGCTTGGCTCGCCACTCAAAAGACAATTCTCGCTTGTGCTGCAAGGCCAGCGCCGTCTGGATGTACCCCAACCGCCGATCAAGCTGCGCCACGTTTTCACGCATCGGACGAGGAAACTCCGGAATTTTTTGGTTCGGCGGCCGAAGTGGCGGTCGAGGAGGCTTCCCCTCCCGTTCAGCCCGCTTGCGCTCCTCCTCGGCGGCGATGTCGGCGAGCTGGTCCCGCAGCTGCGGCAGGGTGGTGAACCCGAGGCTGTAGAAGATGAACGCGAAATCCCGGGCGGTGACGGTGAACCAGGGCGGCTTGTCAGGCTTGGGCGTCGCCATCCGGAGCAGAATGTCGCCGAGGGACGGCGCGTCCGTGCGGGTGTGACCGTTGATCCAGGGATAGTTGTGCTCCTTGGCGATCGCAAAGGCGCGGCGCTGCAGATGGTCGTCGCGGACGGCCTGGGCGAACCGTCCCCATGCCGTGGTCGGCGGCAGGCGACCGTAGGTGGCTTGCAGTTCACTGTAGCTCGGCGTCTCGAAGTCGCGGATTGCTTTGCGAATCTGCCAGTCCTCGCGCAGGGCGGCGTGAGCGGCCTTGTGATGCTCGGCGGCGGTCTCGGCCTCCAGTTGCTCGTGTTTGGCCGTGTTGGCGGCAAGGATGGCGCGGTTCCGCCGCAGGCGGTCCTGATAGATTGTGGCGTCCGGGTGGGTGGCGTGGACAGCCTTCCCCAGATGAATCTGCGCCACCCGGTCGAGCAGGATGGCGCTGCCCTCGTCGCCGCGCTCGATGGCGTCGGCACGCTGCTGCTCCAGGCGGCGATGGTCGATCCGGTACGGCAGGCCGAGCCGTTCCATGTGTCGGTTGTGGATGTTGGTCCAGCCTTCCCGGAACTCGTCGACCAGGCGTTTGTCGGAGTAGCGCCGGTCCTTGGTGCGTGAGAAGCCGCTTGGGGTGATCGGCCGGTCAGTGAGCAGGATGTGGGCGTGGACGTTGCGGGGATCGCCGCCCCGGTGCGTCGGCGGTAGATGGACGGCGACGTCGGCGATCATGCCGTAGGGCGTCATGCAGTGCGTGGTGACGAACTCGGTCAGCATGGCGATGTGGTCGTCGAGGCCGACCTGGTGGGGCAACGCGATGATCACCTCCTGGGCGAGGCGGGCGTTGCTGCGCGTCTCGGTGGCGTCAACCCTGGCCCAGAGGGTGGCCGGATCGCGCGTCCAGTCCGGGGCTTGGTCGGGGGCGAAGATGCCGAACCAGGCGACGCCCACCTTGCCGCGATAATCGAAGGCGTCCCCGTCGTTGCCGTGGAGGGTGGCATGGCGATACGCGGCGGCGGCACTGGCGGCGGAAATCTGCGCCGCGTGGCGATAGGCGACGGCGGCCTGGATGTGATGCCCCTTGCGCCGGCTGATCGGGTGAAGGTGCAGGTGGTAGTGGCCGGGGCTCACCCGATCAAGGTGCGCGTTTTCTCATCAGGGCGGGAAGGGCGGTTGCTCACAGTTTCAACAGCTTGTGGCAGAAACTGCCCACGCATTCCGCAGGAATGCGGAAGTGCGCTCTTATGGGCACCGAAGCCGACCCCGGGTGCATGTTGTGTGCAGCGGGTCACACCCGCAATTGGTACAATCACCCGGTCAACGGGTACACCTTGAGGAACAAACCGGGAGAACCTCATGGCGGCAGAGTACACGTTGATCTTTGGCCTCGGTCCCAAGAATGATGGCAACCCCAACACGGACGTGGATGTCGCCGTGGCGGTGGCGGCTCTGGAAGACGCCTCGTTGACCCGATGCGGCGGATACACCATCCACCGTGGCAAAGGCGGCTGGATCGACCCGGAGGGAAAGATCATCAAGGAAGAGGTGGCGATCCTGATTGTCTCCGGCAGCTACGAGGACATTGTGGAGATTGCCGCGATCGGCAAGCGCATGCTCGGCCGTACCGCGATCTATGTGAAAAAGCCGGACGGAACCACCATCCTCCTGTAGGCACCACATGCCATTCCGGGTGCGTGGACCGAACGGCCCGGGATCGGGCGATGCTGTTTCCCGGAGCCAGGCCGTCGCGGGCTGCCCTCACCCCGCGCCACGCGGGGCAGCCAAGACGGCCTGGCGACATCAGCTGCGCCCCCGGTGCTGTTTCCTGGTGGAGGTCCGAGCAGCCTACCCGGCCTGACCGGGCGAGAATGTTTCATGGAAGATCGGGGTGCAAAAATCGCGGCGTGCGCTCGCTCCGCTCGCTCGTGGTCGGGGTTTCGCGGGAATGCTGAAAAGGGAACGAAAATCGTCGCCTAAGGCGGCTTACCTCCGGGGCTCTGCCCCGGACCCCGAGGTATTTGTACGAAAATGATGGGGCCGAGTGTATACAGGCGCGGCTTGTCTGTCCGCTTTTTCAGCATGTCGATTGGCGTTGTCGGCATAACGGCATAACGTTTCTGTGCGGTACAGGCTGAGGAGCCGATGACCGCCGAAAGTGATGGCACCCCAATGAGCCTTCAGTGGCGGGGGTGCTTTTCTTTGCAGTACCAGATTCAACGTGACCGCCCCCGGTTGCGGTCTGGGCGAGGCTGAGCGAGCGGTGTGACCCGATCCAAGGCGAGCATTTCCGTCAAGGTCAGCGGACGCGCCGGGGACGCTGTGGGCCGAACCGATGATGAAGAACTGACCTGCGGCGCACCAGTCAACGATGGCCTGTTCTGCTCTTCCGGACGGGCAGAGACAATAGGGACGGCCGGCATTTTGGCCGGAGCCATGACTGACGGAACCACTGACCGTTGCAGCATAGCTTCTGTGGCCGGCCTGCTCACGGTCTTCAGCGCATCATTGTACTCGGCCCTCGTGATCCCCCGATCGATGTCGGGATAGCGGACAACCCGGCTCGACAAACCTCCCCGACGGCCAGGGCGGCTTCGCATCACGCGTTCCACTGACCTTGGCCGGACCCCCCGACGCTGCATCGCACGGATGTTCGGCCCCTCATGGATCTGGGGTCGCCGACGGACGCCCTGCTCCACAAGGGTGCGCCGATCTATTCTCTCCGTTCGGCCGGCGGCTCCCAGCGCCACATTGGCATGCTGCTCCCAAAGCAGACGTATACCCTTCAGGGTGGTTGGTGCGGACTTGCCCTTTTTCCTCCGCTCGGCAGCTTCCTTGAGCCCAGCCGACAGAAACATCACCCGGCGACCTGTCTCGAAATCCCGGTCCCTCAGGATGAGATGACAGTGGGGGTTGCCCGTATCCTTGCCCTTGGTGTGGAAGGCCGCAAACCACGACGCCCGCCCCTGCGTGAGTTCCTCGGCGAACGCACGCACCAGCTCGTGCTGCTGCGAGGAGGACAATTCCCGGGGAAGGGCGAGAACGAGCTTGTCGATCACACGGGCATTCTTCCGATCCTCCTGCTCCTGCCTCCTCAGCCAAGCAGTCGCCTGCCGCCGTCCCTCGGGCATACGCATGGCAACCACATGGGTGACCGCATCCTTGCGGGTGATGTACTTGAGGTGCGCCGCCGCCGTGTAGGGCTGCTTCTGGGTGGTCTTGCCCACCGCCGTCATGCGCAGGCTGTAGATGGCCATGACACCCCCTCAGCGTCCCCGACCGCGCGCCAAAACCTTCCACGGTGCGGCAACCGGCGTCTGGTGGTCTTGGGCAAGCCGCTCTGTCAGGGTGCGCTGGCAACCGACGGGGCTCTGCCAAGCCGAACCTGAGGCGTGCCGGTCTCCGCCTACCAGCCGGGAGGGGAGCCTCGCCGGGGTAACTTGGTTGGGAATCGTGAGTTCAACCGGCACCGGCTGTATCGTTGGCGACGGATCCCGTTGCACAGCCAAGGCCGGTATGGGCCGAGCCTTCGGTATTGGCTCGATAACGGGGTGCGGCTCTGCAACCTCCCGTTTTGCGGACAGCCGCGCCTGTCGACGTTGCTCCCGTTCCCGACGTACCTCTTCCCGCGCATTCATTCGGGCTTGGATGCGCTCAGCCCGTTCGTGGAGAATGTGCTGGCGAATGGTCGCCCGAGCCCAGAAGGGCATGCCGCGAGCCGCCCGCCAGAGTTTCCGCTCATAGGCATTGGGCCACCAAAGAAACCGCCTAGCTTGCCCTTGCACTTCAGCGGTGAAACCGGACAAAAGGTCTGGAACCCGGTCCCGGTATACGACGTCGACTTTGATTTCACCGCCGGCAGAAACGGTGACGGTCATCGTGTGATGTTGCTGCAAGGGATGCCTCCCTCTTTGGAGCCAATACGCCTCGTTGCTGAATCAACTGAATAAACTCGAAAGGGGTTTTGCTTGCCAAAACCCACAAGTGCGCCCTCAAAGCTGCCCGCAATTGTTGATTTGCACAAGGAAGAAAAATCGGGACGCCAAGTCGGCGTGCGGTTGCGGGCGCAAGTCCGCCCCGCCGCCGACGGCCATGCCTCTTCCGGGATGCTTCCAGCTTGCCATTGCGGGCGCGGGCGTCGGCCGCCCTCGACGGGCGGCAAGACGCCATTGGGGGTAACTTCGCTCACCGGCCGCCGGGCCCTTGCTGCCCCCCTCCCACCGCCTACTGTGGACAGAGTTGATTCGACGTCCTCATTTCCAACGGTAGGTGTCGCCATGGGCGAACTGGATTGGTTGGCCATCGGGCATTGGATTGGAACCGCCTACCGCCGGCGAGCGGAGCAGCGGCGCAACCAGAAAGCGATTGAGGCGGTCCTGAAGACCGGTTTGCCGGAGCCGGACACAGCGGTTGGCCAGAAGGCGCGGGAGGTGGCCGACGCACAGGCGCAGAAGCTTGCCACGCCCCCGCTGGTCCATGGGTCCGCCCGCTGGGCGACTGCCCAAGATGCAGTGGCGTTGGTTGCCCCTGAGCACTTCGCACAGGCGGGAAGGGGCAACCGCAACCTCTACCTCGGCACCCTGGTCGAGGATAAGGGTCTTGATGCTGGAGACGGTCCGGGAGTGGATACATCTCTTCCTCTCGTTGCCCGGTACCCCGGCCACCTGCTCACTGTGGCCGGCACCGGTCAGGGCAAGAGCGCCACGCAGATCATCGCCAACCTGCTGACCTATCGCGGCTCCGTGGTCGTGCTCGATCCCAAGGGTGAGCTGTTCGCCGCCACGGCGGCGCGCCGTCGGCAATTCGGCAAGGTGTTCCGGCTGGCCCCCCTGGCGCGTGCCGGCGAACCGGTGTCCGACCGCTACAATCCCCTCGACGAGATGGACGATCCACGGGAGCTTGGTACGCGGGCCAGGCGGCTCGCCGAGATGTTGATCGTGCGCCAGGGCAACAAAGGGGCCTCTGAGGCGACGTTCTTCGAGAACGAGGCGATTAATCTCCTGACGGCCATTATCATGTTCGTCGTGGAGGTCACGACGAGTCCAAACCTGCGCGCCTTAAGGACCCTGTCCGAGGTGAGGCGGATTTGCACCTTGCCGATGCTGGGCGGGCGAACCGAACGTAGCCCCCACGTTCCCGAGTACCTGGAGGACATTTTCCTCCAGATGGCGAGCATCTCGAAGGTGGACTATGTCCGCCGTCAGGGGAATGTCTTCGGAGGCTATGAGCCGAAGCTCCTTGGCTCGTTCGTGTCGGAGATAAATTCCAACCTCGCGTTCTTCGATGGCCATCCAGGCTTCGCCGAGGTGACGTCCGCCAGCGACTTCCGGCTTGCCGACCTGGAGCGGGAGACGGTGACGCTCTATCTCACCATCCCGCTCAAAGACATGGTGACGAGCTATCGGTACCTCCGCGCCATGGTCGGCCTGGCCTTCGGCGCTCTGGAGGAGAAGGCCGACGCGGCGGTCGCCTCCGTGCTCTTCATCCTCGACGAGTTCCCGGCACTCCGAGACATGGAGTTCATGCGCGATGCCGTGGCCCAGATGCGGTCCTCGGGCGCATGGTTCTGGATCTTCGTGCAGGACGTGGCCCAGCTCGAGGCCGTCTATGGCCGATGGGCGGACGTGTTCCTCTCCCAGACCGACCACCAGATCTTTTTCGGCGGAACGCTGGACGGCAAGACCCGCAAGCATGTTTCGACCGCCCTCGGGGTCACCACCTTCCCGTACCGGGACGCCAGCGTGACCTGGTCCCATAACGTGGGAGTCAACGACGGTTCGAGCGAGCAGCCGACGCAGATGGGCGGAGCCAACAGGGGCCGCAGTGTCGGCCAGTCCGTCAACATCGCGGAACCCGTGGTCCTGGCTCCCAGGCCGTTGTTGACGCCCTTCGAGGTCGGCACCTGGTTGTCCCACCGACGACCGGGGGAAACCCACGCCTCCACCGCCATCATTTTCTCCAAGCAGGCCGGCGGCTACCCGATCAAGGCCCGGCGCCAGCATTGGAGGGCCCTGTTCGCCCTGTTCGAACGGCCAGAATTGAACTCGAATATTCACCAGAAGGGGATTTCACGATGATGTCTGCCGTGCCGATGCCTTTCGCTCCGAGCCCACGGGACCTTTCGGCCCCCCGGACACCCGAGGGTGCCCCGCGTCTGATCTGGAACTACGTCTTCCCGATCTACGCACTGTTTGAGGGGGAGGCGAACGCCTCGGCCGACCCGGCGGCCTGGAAGAGCATCGCTAACGAACTGGAAGCCTTGCACGCTCGGTTTTGGGCCAAGGTCAAAGGTGATCATCGCGACTCGCATATGGCAGACACGTTGCGATCGATGATTGTGCGCGACGTGACGCGTCTGGAAGCCGTCATTGGCAACGGCGCGCAAGGCTACGACGCTCTATCCGGATGGAACAACGCCCGAAGCGAGCTGGAAGAGGCCAGCGATGTCTGGCCGAGGCATGCAGGCATGGCCTTCGTCTACTATTGCACCTACGCTGCCGTTGGCTGGCTTGGTTTGCGTTACGCCATTCATGCCGGAGTGACGCCCGAGGTGGCGCGCGCCGCCGTACTGGACCTACCCCAGCCCCGGAAGGACGTGGCACGGACGTCCTTTCAGGAGGCTCTCGAAGAAGCCGTCTTGCACCGTCCTCCGCCGGCTACCACGGCTCCCGTTCTCGCGTTGGACGGCCAGAAGCTTGAAGGCTCGATCTTCTGGACCTGGCTCATGCTGGTCAATTTCAGCTGGGTGGCTCTGATTTGGGGCACGGTGCTCACCATCCCGATCGGGTACGGGCTCATCATGCTCTTCACCCTCTCGAGCTGGTTCTTCTGGGTTCCGGCATGGGCCACGCTCTGGGGCTTTCTCGGCATGGGATTCGCCCGTGACAGCACTCTGAAACAGATGGGGTTCAAGGAGGTCGGTCCCGACGACGAGCTCCGCCGGGTCACAGCCGCCTATGCCCAGGCTCTTGGCCTGGCGACGCCGCAGGTGGGTACCATCCCGAAGTTCAATGCCTTCGCTATGGGATTCAGCCGGAACGACGCGACCGTTGCCATTGGCGAGCAGCTGGTCTTGGAGCTGAAGCCGCAGGAAGTGGCGGCGGTCATCGGCCACGAGTTGGGTCACGTCGCGTCGGGAGACATGCGGAAGATGATGCTCATGCGCACCTTCCAGAACGCTACGGTCTGGTTCGCGGTGACCCAAGGTCTCAAGCAGTTCACCCGATGGATCATCTCCTGGGCGGCCGAACTGGCGATCCTGAGGTTCTCGCGCAAGCGGGAATACTGGGCCGACGCCATCGGCGCGGCCCTTGCCGGCAAGGAGGCGATGATTGGCGCGCTCAGGAAACTGGAGGCGGGCCCGAAGCTCTCGGCCGCCGAGAATACCCACGCACGCTTCATGTTCCGGGGGCGGGTCGGACTGCTGTTCTCGACCCACCCCAGCACCGAGCAGCGCATCCGCGCCCTTGAATCGGAGAAGTACATGCGGAGGCTACCCTTTAGAGTGCCTCCGCAGTGACCATTCACGGCCAAGAGCACCTGCAGATGGCAGCAACTTTGGCGATCAGATCACTATGCTCACTATCCTCGTCTACATGTTCAAGGATGGTCGAGTTAAAGATAAGTTGTTGAAGTAGCGCAATCTTCCGAGCTGACGCCCTTTGGTACCATAGGGTCTGCGGCAAAGCTTTGAATTCGATGAGGCCGCGCCGAATTCTGGCGATCAAGACGCTCGGACCGGCATTGCGGTGCTTTTTTGTCGCTGCCGGAATTTCAGCTCGTTGTTCGTCCGAAAGGCGATCAAAGCAGGGACCACCGACGCATTCCTTCCGAACCAAGCAGTTGAATTCTCGTCTTATCGTTTCGACGACGTCCGTGCTCACTTCCACTACTGGTCCAGTGTACCGGCCGGATGACTTTGCCGCGACCAAACGAACGTCCCCGGCTGTGCCTGGGTGTTCGTGGACTGCAGCGCAGCCCAGAAGTAGAGATGTTGACATCAGAAGCGTTGCGGTCAGAACGTGCCGCCTGCACTGTGTAGTTGCTCCCTTCATGGCTCTGCCTCCTCTAGACGAGGCCAGCTAATGCGATTCGGGGAGGTCGATGCAATTTTTAACAAATGCTTGTTGTGACTCTTGTGTAGAGTGTGGCAGCAGCGTCATCTGCCGTCCGGAGAATCCTCGGAAGGCACCCGGGAACTCTTCATCCGTGCTGCGTATATAAGGCTCATCTGACGAAAACGCTCAGGGCTCGGATTTGCGATATCCAGCCTTGAGAGCACTCCACACTCTCTCAAGAGATCAGTCATAAGAATACCTTTGTAACGAGCGCGATTGCCTAATGCCGTGTACAGGCTTCCATCGCCGCGCCTGATAAAATCCGACGTAAGAAGACCGGCGTCGCGATATTTTGCCCAGAATGTCGCACTAATGAATTGCTCCGGGGTCATTGTGCGAAGAGCTGGATTCTGCTTCCGATCTTTGTAAAGCATTTCAGGTGGCGGAGGCGGGAGCCTCAATCCGCTTATTGGATCGATAACGTGTTTGTCTTCGGGCTGCGCCTGCTGCACAACCGACACGCAAGTGTCAGTTATGGCGTCAATAAGCTGCCGATTTAATTTAGCCCATTCAGGTTCAGTGCGAACCCGCCGAAGAAGTTCGTTACGCAAACGGTCAGCAAGAGGCTCAATCTCAAACACACAGTCATCATACAACGAAGACTGATGATCTTCAAGTGAGGGCTTGGTGCTTTTTGAGCCACGGGAATGAGACCGCTTGAGACTGGACTGCTGAGCCACTCACAACCTCCCACGCGCAATGGAAGGCACGTTCATATATTAGTGAAGAAGCTGTGGCGAATCACGCACTCCGCAGCTATGCGCTGGAGCGGCAACGCTCTGGAACCAAAATCCCATGTTTTTGATTTCGCTATCAACAATCTTGTGGAAAAGCTGTGTGCAAACGTGCCCCCGGGAGCGTTTGCTCCGAGTCACGGCATGACGAAATGGCCCGGAAGCCGGGCCTAGCTGCGGAGGCTTGCTCAGCTCTGGGCTGGTGCCTCCTCCTTGGGTTCTTCCTGCCGGACGACGATGCGGCCGTTGATCGGGAGTGCGTTCAGCACCAGGTCGTAGCCCTTGCCGTCCTTGTGGGGGAACAGCCGGCCGATGCGGGTCCAGTAGGATTTCTGGCCTCTGGGAGCGTCCTCGACGGCGAAGGCGTAGAGGTTGGGTTGATTGGTCTGACTCATGGTCGTGTCTTTCGTTGGTTGTCTCGGTCCGCGCCTGTCGCGGCCCGTTGGCGTCCCGAGGACAGCCGCATGACGCGAGGTCTGCCGGGCTGAGCGCAGCGAACCAGTGGCGGCGAAGATGGGGGAGGGGCCCCGTCTGCAGCCGGCCCTTGGCCGACCTGGCGGCGGCTGTCATGACGTCCAACGAGAAGGGCCGCATAGGACGCGGATTGAAGGGCCGACGAAGACGAAACCGGCAGACATATCAACTGTGCTCTACGCTGCCAGCAAGCGGTGGCCCAGGGAGAGCCACAATCTGGAGCGGCGCAGGCAATCCCTCATCTGCAAGGGCGTAGGCAGCCCAATGCGACCCAGGTATGATCCGGCCGGGGAGTGGCCGACCAGGGGACAAGGGCGTGAACCAGCCGCAAGCCGTGCTGTGGTTCCTGACGACGATCGAAGTGGCGGAGATGTTGCGCATCTCTCGGCGCACGCTGGAGCGCATGCGCGTCGACGGCACCGGCCCTCGCTACGTCAAGGTCGGCCCCGGCAAGCGGTCGCGGGTCCTTTACCGGCAAACGGATGTCGAGGCGTGGCTGAGCCGGTTCAATTTCGGCTCGACCAGCGAGTACGGTCGGTGAACCGCACCATCAATGAACAGGAGCATTGCGCGGTTCAAGGGTCACATCAAAACTGAGGAAACGATCGAAGAACGGCGACTTGCGGTATTCACGCTTGGCCAAGAGGCGTTCCGTGCAGCCTGATTGCCGCCGTGCTTCAAGAAGCCCGAAAAACGCTAAGAAGCGGAGCACGCGCAGCTCCAGTGCCTGCCCCGAGAAGTCGTCCTTTGCCTCCAGGACACCGATGACGGGTACGGTCGCGAGCCGCGCCAGTCGACGCGGAGGCTGCCAGGTGCCTGCCACGACCGACAGCGACCAAGCAATCAGTCCGGTCTGGTACTGTGGCCAGGTCGGCACGGGATAACCGTCCCAATAGGCTCGATTGAGTTGCCAGAACACAATCTCGAACAGGCGAGCGGTTAGGTCGCCGGCTCCCCCGGACTTCAGGGCTGCGAGACCCTTCTTGGTCAGAACCAGCTTGCGGTGTTTGCGACGCAGGAAGCCGGCCGACACGGCAACGCTTTCGAGCAGCTGCAACGGCCACACGTCGGCTGCATCGAGTACCTTGCTCGTCTGTCGTAGGAGGTCGAGGTCGAAGGCCGGCCAAGCGCAATGATCGGCGAGTTCGGCGACTACGGCCCGGGCAAGATTGCCGGTGGCCGTCAGGGGGATGCCGTCTCTGGCCTCAGCGAGGCGAAGAAAGGTCATTGTGTGGGCGATGAAGGGAGCGAGCCGAGCTTCGTCGGCCGTCAAGTCGGTCGCCAGCCGCATGGCGCGTTCCTCCTCCTCCGGTCGCCGATTGAGGCGGCAGTAGGAATCGAAGTTGATGTGAACCCAGGCGGGCTCAAGGCCATCGAGCCACGAGATGACACTGGGTTGCTGCAGAAAGCCCGGGTTGACCACGTCCGATATCCTGTCGGTGGGGACGGGATCTGAGCCTAACGGGCTTTGCGGAGATGGCCAACTATCTTTTGAAAGGCCTCTCGAACGAGTTTTGGTGATGTTTTAGGTGGGCCTCCTATCCATCTTAGGCCCGACAGTACAAAAACCCTCCCAATGCCTTCCTAATAGTTTTCGACAAAAACACGCGGAGCGCTTGTTCTGTAATTCTGAAGAATGTTCTGAGAAGAATGTTCTGGAATGTTCTGTTCTATATATAGGGCGCGACCAATTCTGCGTAGAAGCGCGACCAATCCTGCGTAAGGGACCCGCCCAAGCGCGACCAATTCTGCGTGAGGGCGCGACCAATTCTGCGTAGGCAGGAGCACAACTCATTGAATTATGTGGAATGACTTATCCACAGGGCGCGACCAATTCTGCGTAGTCAGGTTGTGCGCTTGAGGCGGGGTGGCACGGACAGGACGTCGGGTCCGGCCGGCTGTATCTCCAGGCCCGTCTCCGACAGCTTTACAGGCAGTTTCGGGAAGACGTCGAGGACATCCTTCAGGTCGTCAGCAAAACCTTTCCTGAAGTCGCGCTGGCGCGCGTAGTCGCCCCCGAACTGGCTGGCGACAGCTTCCCAGGTGAGAACGGTCGGCTCCCGCAGTCGGTGCAGGCGGTAGTTGAACCAGAAGTACATGTCGAGCTTGCGCGACGAGCCGGCGAACGCCCGCACCGCTTCGGCCCGGATCGGCAGCGCGTGCTTGGCCAGGGTCGTGTAGAAATCCAGGCTAAACGTGAGGGTCGACGGCCAGAGCATCATCTGGTCGGGGTTGGTGGGCAGCCACATGTCGATGCGCGAGAACGGCACGCCCTGGTACTCAACAGATCGCGTGCCATCCCACATACCGACGGCGAGCTTGCAGGCGGCGAGCGCGTTGATCTGCTCTTTGAAGGCGTGCAGGGTGCCTTTCTTGCCGCCGGTCACCGGAAATCCCATGTCGCGGATAAACGCGGTCAGGCTTTCGGCAATCTCGATGGTCGCGCCCTTCTGGCGGATGGCTTCGGAGCAGAGGTGCATCAGCAGCAGCCGGGCTTTGGGTCCGAACGGCAACGGCTGCGCCTCCCGCTCGCCGGTGGTCGGGTTGCGGAGCTTGCCGGCTTCGACCACCAGCGACATGCGGCCCTGCCGCCGCTCATACTCACGGATGTCCACCGGCTGGCGGGTATAGGGCAGTCCACAAATGGCCAGCACGCTGTGAATGTGCCGAAGGTCGTCAAGATCGGCTGGTGCCACCTCCAGGGCTTGCCGTGCGTCGTTTCTTCGGCGAGCACCAGGACTGAGGCTAGCGACCCGGTCACGCTCCCTTTGCGCCATCTCAAGCTGCATGCGCTTGAAGATGAACCCCGTGCCGCCCCGGTGCCGTTCCAGCTCAGCCACAAGGTCGGCATCACGGATCGTGATTGCTTCGGCCGGGATGGTGCTCAGTGTCACGCCACGGCACTCCGGCTGTGCTTGCGGAACAGATCGTTCAGTGCCTCCTCGACGAGTGCTTGGGTCGAGGTCTCGCGTTCGGCGGCCAGAATGCGTAGCTGCTTGGCCGCAGCGGCGTCGACGTAGGCAGATACCACGCGTTTGCCGCGACGGCTCGGTGCGCGAGGTGCCAGCATGGGACGCGGCGGTTCCATGGTCGGCGGTGCCACTGGCTCCGGCGTTCCAGCCATGCCCTGCATGGCTGCTCTCAGTTTGTTCACTTGTGGTGATGTGGACATGTTCACATGCCTCCATTTCGGGTTGTCGACGTGTGCGCTCTTGTGACCAGCCACATGCGCACGTGCATGCATGAAGTCCTGTGCACATGTGGAGATGTGCGACCGCAGGCATGCGCACATGTAGGCGCGTGGACGTTGCGGCATGCAAAAGTGCTCACGTGCCCACCTGCTTCATTGTGGCTGTGTAGAGTTGTGCGATCTCACGCGCTGCGGGGCCATGGGGCTCGGCCTCCATGACTCCCTTGCCGTCGGCTAGCGACTTGATGAACGCGACGCGGTTGCCGAGACGAACGGGGGCGATTGGCAGCCGGTAGTCCCGCAACGCGTCTTCCGCCTGCTCAGCGAGATTGCTGGATGCGCGGCAGTTGTTGAGCACGAAGACGGCCGGAGTGCTGGCAAGAGCGGCAATGTTGACACTGTCGCCCACCGCGTCGAGGTCGAGATTGGAAGGCTGACAGGGCACCAGCACGAGATCGGCAAGCCGGGCCGCTGCAAGGGCGGCATTCTCGGACTTCGGCGCCGTATCGATCATCACAAGGTCGGCACCACCGGAGCGGGCCCGCTCGACCAGCTCCGCAAGATTGGGTCCGTGACCGGGCAGGATGAGGGGTGCTTCGGCGGTTCTCAGCCGCGCCCACCGGGCGGCACTCTGCTGAGGATCAAGGTCGATGACGACAGCACTCTGACCTTTCAGCGTGGCCGCAATGGCAAGGTTCAGGCTGATCGTCGTCTTTCCCGATCCGCCTTTCTGGGAAATAAGGGCAATGGTTTTCACACGCACATGTTGCCACGATTACATGTGGACCGGAATGGCACGACCACATGCGCACATGCTTTCTTGCTTACATTTAAGGCAGAGAATGCGGTGACGGCCTATGATTAGTCTATCTATTATTCGATAATTCTTGAGACTGACACTTGATCACCGCTGTTCTTCGTGCAATCTTTCCAAATAAGGAAAGATTTTACGATGTTTATTGAGCGTATCCTGGCGGCAACAATCCGAAACGCAGAGCAGCATTTTCCAGCGATTATCCTGACGGGGCCGCGCCAGGTCGGCAAATCGTCGCTCCTCCGGCATATTCATCCGGATTTGCCCTATGTATCCCTGGACGATCCCGAACTGCGGGGGCTTGCGGCCAACGACCCGAAGCTTTTCGTTCAACGCTACCCCGCCCCGCTGATCATCGACGAGGTGCAGTATGCGCCAGCCTTGTTTTCCATTCTCAAGCTGGTGGTTGACGCGGATCGCCGGCCGGGCATGTACTGGCTCACGGGGTCGCAGCGGTTCAGCTTGATGCAAAACGTCAGCGACTCGCTCGCCGGTCGTTTGGCCGTCCTTGAAATGTCTGGCGTATCCGGCCAGGAGATGGCCGGAATGCCTCATGCAGGCCCCTTCGTACCACCCGGGTGGCGACCCGCCACCAAGCCGCTGACCGAGCCCGACCTGTTTGCCCGCATCTGGCGAGGGGGCTTCCCGGAACTGGTCACCAACCCACAGCTCGACCCCGAACTCTTCTATTCCAGCTACATCGCGACATACTTGCAGCGCGACGTGCGGGATTTGGCCCACGTTGGGGATCTTACGGATTTTCAGCGTTTCATGAGCGTGGTCGCCGGGCGGACGGGTCAGATCGTCAATCTCAGCCAACTCGGCAACGACCTCAACATCCCGTACAAGCGGCTGACGGCGTGGCTGTCGATCTTGGAAGCGAGCGGGATCATTTTCTGGCTACAGCCGTATCACGCCAACGCCGAGCTGCGCCTCACGAAGACGGCCAAGCTGTACTTTGCCGATACGGGCCTCGCGGCGGCGTTGGGGCGCTATAAGGCACCCGACATCCTCATGACCAGCGCGGCATCCGGAGCATTCTTGGAAACGTATGTGGTGAGCGAGATTCGCAAGTCATACCTGTCCAACGGCAAGGTACCGCCCCTGTGGCTCTACCGCACATTTGACCAGAAGGAACTGGACCTCATTCTAGTCGAGAACGGGATGGTGTATCCGATGGACGTGAAGCAGGCCGCCAGTGTGGACCGCCGATACGCGCGCTCTATGGAGATCGGGGCCAAGCTGCACCTGGAGCAGGGGCCGGGCCTCGTCATCGCCACGACTACAACGCCATACCCGCTTTCCCAGACTGTGGACGCCTATCCTGCGGGGTGGATTTGAGGTGCCAAGACCCATCGGTTGGGCGGCCTTCACGGGATGGCAACGCGCCTGAGTACCGTGCGGAGACCGATGGGGACAATAGCAAGCCTTAGGATGCGCGCCGCGCTCGTCCCAGAGCCTGGGCAATGGCATCACCGATATGCTCGTTCATCTGCCGCAGCGGGTCGTCGGCAAGATGCGCGTAACGCGCGGTCGTCCGAGGTTGTGTATGCCCCAGCATCTTACCGATCATCGGCAGTGATGCCCCGGAATTTACTGCGACGCTGGCGAAGGAGTGCCGGAGATCGTGGATGTGGACGTCATCGAGCCCGGCCAGACGCCTGATGTGTCGCCAAGGCTTCTGCAGATTGACGAGACGTGCCCCCTCGCGACGACCAACAATGACATGCGGGTTGCCGGTCACCCTCGGCAGGTTGGATAGAAGCTCAACCGCGCGCGTGTTGAGGCGAATAGTCCTCTGCCCGGTTTTCGAGTCGGGCAGATGAAGAGCCGCACGCGGCAGGTCGACGAAGCTCCATTTGAGGGTCAGGATCTCACTCAGCCGGGCTCCGGTAAGAAGCAACAGGCGAATGGCAGTCAGCACGAAGGGGGACTCCTGAGCACTTCGCTCCAGGTCGTCGAGCACGTCGCCCAGACGCTGGTACTCCTCCGCCGAAAGGTAACGCTCCCTCGCTGTTTCGCGGAACTTCTTAATGCCCTTGGTCGGGTTCGTGGCATCCTCGTCCAGAAACCCATGCTCGGCCGCCCAGCTCATCACCTTGGCGAGGATAGCCAGGACAAGATTGGCTTTGCGGGGCGTTTCGGCGAGGCCGCTGTGCATCCGGGAACAATCGGCGCGGGAGATGTCGCTGATCTTGCGTGCGCCAAGACGCGGCAGCACGTCGTTACGCAGCACACGAGCGTAGTCGATACGCGTCTGCGGTTTGAGCTTGGGTCCATGGATGGCAAGAAACCGATCGACGACCACCGCCAGTGTAGGCTCGTCGCGCTCGGCCTGCCGCTGCTCGGCCAGGTCTTCCCCCTTGGAAGACAGCCCCAGGATGCGCAAGGCCTCTTTGCGGGCCATGTCCGGCGTCCAGGGTGACCCGTGGCGGCCGATGGTGATCCATCGCTGCCGACCCTTGACGCGTGTCTTGACGGCATAGGTCAGCGCGCCTCCGCTGCGGCAACGGACGCAAAGGCCTCGGACGGCAGTATCCCACACCGTCTCACCGGGGCGCATCGCGCTGACGGCGGTCAGCGTAATGCGGTTGCGAATAGCTGCGCTCACGGGTTCCTCGCAAGGTTGACGAGCGACGGTCGGGCCCGATAGCCTGGAAATCACAAGTCCATCACTGGACCGCCTCGGGCTACCAACGGGCTACCACTTTCCAGCAAAACTCATCCGATAGCTGAGAGCTAGTGTCGATACAGATCCATGATTTGCATGGTTTTTTCAAGATGCTGCGAATCGCTGCGCAACGGCGAACCGTGAATGGCATTCACGAGGTCAGCGGTTCGATCCCGCTCGGCTCCACCATCCTGACCAGCGATCTGGCTGTCACCTCTCCGGCAATTGAGCTTCTCGTGCGGCGCCTCGCGCCATGACGTCGGCTCGCGCTCATGAAGCATCCGGCTGCGCCTTCTGCAATCTGGCCCCCGAGGCTCTCCTGCGATCGACGCCGCTCGCCATGCTGGTGGAGGATCGCTACCCGGTTGTCCCTGGCCATGCCCTGGCGATCCCAAGACGGCACGTGGTCTCCATCTTCGATCTCACGCCCGGCGAGGCGCGGGACATCTGGGAGCTGGTGTCATGGTACCGGACCCACGGTCTCCCGTCGCCGGCCGCGGATGGGTGGAACGTCGGCGTCAATGACGGCGCCGCGGCCGGTCAGACGATCGGACACATGCACATCCACGTCATCCCTCGACGCCTGGGGGACGTTCGCGATCCGAGGGGCGGCCTGAGGTGGATCTTTCCTGAGACGGCGCGATACTGGGAGTGAGGCCGAGCGCTCAGGTGTGACCGGCCCACCGCTTGGGGTTCGCTGCACCGGTGGGCGGCGGATTCATGAAGACCGCTTCCAGCTCTTCTCCCGAGACGGCTCCGAACAGCGCTTCGTCGCCCGGCACCCGGCCCGCGCCGATAGTGCTCGGCATGATCGACCACTCCGTCGCCATGTCGATAAAGCCACGTGTCGCCGCGCTCATGAACCCGGCCTCGTTCCAGATCAGGCTCACCTTGTGATTGGGCAATTGAGGCGCCGTCGGAATGGCATGCAGCCCGCCGCAGTTCTGAACGAGCCTGGTCGGCAGAACCGTGGCCAGATTGCCGTGCCGAACCATCTCAATGATCACGTTGACCGCGTTGGTTTCCATCGCGATCCTGGGCTCGATCACATGAATTCGGCAGTATTCGTCGATATGCCGCCGCAGCGCGAAATCAGAGTTGAGCAGAACCAGCGAAACATCCGCCAGCCGCGCCATTTCGATTGGCGCATTGCGAACGGCGAGTTGATGCCGATTTCCGACTGCAAGACACAGTGTGTCCTCGAACAGCGTTAACGTGGCCAGCGAGGTCGACGGCCCCTTCTCGCCCACGCTCGGCGCGCTGAACGCGATGCCGACGTCGATCTGCGAATCCAGCAGCGCACTCTCGATGTCGTTCTGGGAAAGCTCGAGAGCCGTGAGCGTGATGCCCGGGAAGTTGACGTTGAAGCTGGCCAGAAGCGAGCAGGTCAGACAGTCTGTGACAGGTGTCCAGCCGAGGCGAAGTGAGCCGCGAGCCAAGCCCTGCACGTCCTGCAGCGCCCGCGCTCCAGCCTTGAGCTCGGCCAGCGCCCGCTGGGCATGACGCAGGAAAATCTCGCCCGCGTCCGTCAGCCGGATCCGGCGCTGCGTGCGATCGATGAGCTCGGCGCCGAGCGCCACTTCGAGTTGCTTGATTTGCTGGGAAAGGGTCGGCTGGGAGACGTTCAGCACCTCCGCCGCGCGCGTGAAGCTGCCGTGCTGCCCAATAGCGATCAGGTACCACAGGCTGCGTGGGAACAGCTCACGTCGATCCATAGCCCCTCCCTATCGAGCCCATAAAATCTACGTCTTGGACTTATGGCCCACTTTGTCCAACGATGGCAATCATGAAAAGCGCCCGGCAATGAATGAAGGCGCTCTAAACGATCAAGAGCGCCGGCTTTTTTGACCGCCTCATCAGGGGAGGAAGCTAACGACCATGACCAGCAAGTCGACACGCGAGAAGGTATTCCGCCACATCGAGATCGTGGGGCACCTGCAGCCCGCGCTGCACATGGCGCAGCACGCACCCGCTCCTGACCAGATCGATAACGAGCACTTCCGCGCCTACACGCGCAGCTCCCATGACGTCGGTGGAGAGCCCGACGTACCGATCCGCTTCGAGGAGAAGGAGGAGGAGCAGTGGGAGCTCATGACGTTCGCCACCTGCGAGTGCCTCGCGTGGCGCGGCGTCTGGAACGCCGAGGAACGGCGGCGCCGGCAGAACGTCGACCTCGGCCAGACCATCTACCTCGGCATGCCCTACTACGGCCGTTGGCTCATGACGGCAGCGAGGATCATGGTCGACAAGCAGTTCATCACGCTGACCGAGCTGATCGACAAGATGGAGGAAGTCAAGAATCGTCTGCAGGGAGGCAAAGCAGCGCCATGAGCCACAAGCCGCATTACGATCGCGAGCACCACGCCAAGATGGCCACCGGCGTCGGCGATCCGCAGTGCTTCAAGGGCAAGGCGGGGAAGCCGAAGTTCAAGGTCGGCGATAAGGTGCGGATCAAGAACCTTCCCGACATCTTCTACACGCGCTGCCAGATGTACACGCGCGGCTCCGTCGCCACCGTGGTCCGGCTCGTCTACGAGAGCCCGCCGGCCGAGGACGAGGCGTGGGACAACACGGAGAATGTGGAGTGGTTCTACAGCCTCGTGTTCCAGCAGAAGGACCTCTGGCCGGAATACTCCGACGCCTTCTCCAACGACACGCTGGAGACCGAGCTCTCCGAGCGCTGGCTCGAGCCGGCCTGACCGTGAACGCCCGAAAGGAATAGTCGACATGGGTTCCAAGCACGATCATTCTCATGACCACGATCATGATCACGACCATGATCACGGGCTGGTCCACAAGCCGGCGCCGATGGTCGAGGAAGTCAGCATGTTCGAGGTCCTCGAGCTCGCCGTCCGCGAGCTGGCGATCGAGAAGGGCCTCTTCAGCGCCGAGGACCATCGCCGCTGGGTGGAGTACATCCACACCCTCGGACCGACGCCCGCCGCGCGCCTCGTCGCCAAGGCGTGGCTCGACCCCGAGTACAAGAAGCTGTGCATCGAGGACGGCGTCAAGGCCAGCTTGGCCGTGGGCGTCGACTGGGTGAAGAGCATGCCGACCCAGTTCGGCACGCCGAGCGACTACTGCAATCTGCGCGTGATGGCGGACAGCCCGACGCTCAAGCACGTCGTCGTGTGCACGCTCTGCTCCTGCTATCCGCGTCCGATCCTCGGCCAGTCGCCGGAGTGGTACCGCACCCCGAACTACCGCCGCCGTCTGGTGCGCTGGCCGCGCCAGGTGCTCGCCGAGTTCGGCCTGCAGCTGCCCCCCGAGGTGCAGATCCGGGTCGTCGATAGCAACCAGAAGACCCGCTACATCGTCATGCCCGAGCGCCCCGCCGGAACCGAGGGCTGGACGGAGGACCAGCTGGCCGAGATCGTCACCCGTGACTGCCTGATCGGCGTCGCGGTGCCGAAGCCCGGCGTCACGGCCAACGCGCTGCGGCCCGTGCGCAAGGCGATCAATCCGGTCGATCACCATCACTGACAGGGTGCGTCATGTCCAGTAGCGATCAGCTCCAAGACGACTCGCCGCCGCCGGTCGACACGACGCCGGTCGAGGTGCTCGAGAAGGTGGCCAAGGAGGGCAAGGTGTGGGCCGACCTCTCGGCGCAGTACGGGGTGACCAACCCCGACCCGCCGTGGAAGGTCAACGTCGATGGCTTGTGCGATGCGCTGGCCGCCGGCAACTGCGCGCTGCCGCCGCTCGAGCGGCGGTGGGAGGAGGACGAGCTCTCGGAGACGCTCTACGCCGATATCCCGTTCCCGGAGCGGCAGCTCCTCGCGCTAGCCCACTCGATGATCAAGCGCGGCTTGATCGACGAGAAGGACCTGGCACGGCGCATGGAGGAGGTCGAGAAGCGGCTCAACTCCTGAGATAGCAACTAGAACAAAAAACACTGCGCGACGGTATCGGGAGGGGCGATGGAATTCCGAGGCGGTCATATCCAGGTCAAGGACGTCACCCACCAGTACCGTCGCGCGGAGACGAACGCGATCGAGGACGTCAACCTCGACATCGAGCCCAACAAGACGACGGCGCTGGTCGGCAGGTCGGGATGCGGGAAATCCACGCTGCTCGCCCTGATGGCCGGCCTCGCCAAGCCGACGCGTGGCGAGATCCGGATCGACAACGAGCTGGTTAGGAAGCCCTCTCCGAAGTGGGTCGTCATGTTCCAGAGGGCATCGCTCTACCCCTGGATGACGGTTCGTCAGAGCGTCGCCCTCGGCCTGCGCTTCACGGGGCGCATGGAGGAGGCGAAGACCAGGGTCCCTGAGCTACTCGATCTGGTCGAACTCGGCGAGTACGTCGATCGCAACGTTCAGGATCTGTCCGGCGGACAGCAGCAGCGCGTGGCGCTCGCCCGATCTCTCGCCGTTCACCCCGAGGTGCTCTTCCTCGACGAGCCGTTCTCCGCCCTCGACAGCTTCACCCGCTCGGCGCTGCAGAAGGACATGCGCCGCATCCAGAAGGAGATCGGCATCACCATCGTGCTGGTCAGCCACGATATCGCGGAGACGACCATCATGGCCGACCGCGCGATCATCCTGTCGGCCAATCCTGGCCGCATCCGCAGCGATTTCGCCATCGATTTGACCGAGACCGAGCGCCTCGATCCAGGGTCGGCTTTCGAGAAGGAATGCGCGCGCTTGCAGCGGGAATACGAGACGGTCGTCGGAGGTCATCTCGAATAGCCGGCAGGGCGGCAAATAACAAGAAACGAGCAGAGTGCGGAGAGGAAGGCGTCGCACGACAGCCGGCCAGCAGAAAGCCGGAGCGGGCGCGCAGGACGAGACGATGAACCCAGGGACAGGAGACGTCCATGTCTAAGCGCAAGCAGCCGGACGCCGGCACACACGGATGCGATTGCTGCGGCGGCGACCACGTCCACACCTACGTCGACCGCAGGCAAACCCTCGACATGCTCGCCGCTGGCGGCCTCGCCACCTGGCTATCCTCGGTCTTGCCGGGCATCGCGCAAGCACAACAGCCCGCCGACGAGGTCGTCCGCATCGGCTACATCCCGATCACCGATGCGACCGCGCTTCTGGTCGCCCACGCCATGGGCTTCTTCAAGGACGAAGGACTGGTCGCCGAGCAGCCGACCCTGATCCGCGGCTGGTCGCCCTTGATCGAGGCGTTCTCGGCCGGCAAGTTCAATCTCGTCCACTTCCTGAAGCCTGTTCCGGTGTGGATGCGCTACAATAACAAGTTCCCCGTGAAGATCGTCGCCTGGGGTCACACGAATGGCTCCGGCCTCGTCGTTGGCGGCCACACCGGCGTCAAGACCTGGGCCGATCTGGCCGGCAAGCAGGTGGCGGTGCCCTACTGGTACTCGATGCACAACATCGTGCTCCAGTACGCGCTGCGCGCCTCTGGCCTGACCCCCGTCATCAAGAACCAGACCGACGGGCTCGGCCCCAAGGAGGTCAACCTCCAGATCATGCAGCCGCCGGACATGCCGACGGCGCTCGCGGCCAAGAAGATCGACGCCTACATCGTCGCCGAGCCGTTCAACGCCATGGGCGAGGTGAAAGCCGGCGCCACGATGCTGCGCTTCACCGGCGACATCTGGAAGAACCACCCCTGCTGCGTCATCTGCATGAACGAGAACGACACCTCGAAGCGCAAGGAGTGGTCGCAGAAGGTCGTCAACGCCGTGGTCCGCGGCTGCATCTACGCCTCAGAGAACAAGAAGGAGGTGGCGCGCCTGCTGTCGAAGGACGGCAAGGGCTACCTGCCGATGCCGGCCGAGATCATCGAGCGCGCGATGTTGCTCTACGACGCCAAGTCTTATGAGAACCCGAAGGCCATCCATCATCCGGAGTGGAAGAACGACCGCATCAACTTCCAGCCCTGGCCCTATCCCTCGGCGACCAAGCTCATCATCGAGGAGATGAACAAGGCCCTCGTCGGCGGCGACAAGACCTTCCTCTCCAGCCTGAACCCCGACTTCGTGGCGCAAGACCTCGTCGACTACACGTTCGTGAAGGCGGCTCTCGAGAAATATCCGGCCTGGAAGAAGGATCCGAGCGTGGATCCGAATAATCCGTTCGAGCGTGTCGAGGAGCTGAAACTGTGACGGCTGTTGGCGCACTCACTCGCGGACACGGTAGGGCTCGCAACGGGATGATACGCTCCATTCTGACGTCTACCGTCAAGGCGGTCGCGCCGACCGTCATCGGCGTCAGTGTGCTGCTGGCCGTCTGGTGGATCGGCGGTTGGATCATCGCCTCGAACCCGGCGACCAAGAACTTCGCCGGGTTCGCACCGGGTCCGACGCTGGCGCGGTTCGTCAAGCTCGTCAGCAGTGGCGAGGTCGTCACGATGACGCTTCCGAGCCTCTATCGCATCGGAATCGGGCTCTCGTGGGCCATCGCCATCGGGCTCCCGCTCGGCATCCTCATCGGCAGCAGCAAGCTGATGCGCGCGACGACGAACATCCCGTTCCAGTTCCTGCGCATGATCTCGCCGCTTGCCTGGATGCCGATCGCGGTGCTCGCGTTCAGCACCTGGGACGGAGCCATCGTCTTCCTGGTCGCGATCGCCGCGGTGTGGCCGGTCACGTTCGCCACCGCCAACGGCCTGCGCAAGGTCGATCCCGCCTGGTTCAAGGTGGCGGTCAATCTCGGCGCCCGGCCTTGGCACCTGCTCTACGTCGTGGTGCTGCCGGCCATCGCGCAGGACGTCTTGACGGGCATCCGTCTCGCGCTCGGCGTCGCTTGGATCGTAATCGTGCCGGCCGAGTACCTCGGCGTCACGTCGGGCCTCGGCTACGCCATCAACGATGCCCGCGACACCATCGAGTACGACCTGCTCGCGGCCGTCGTCGTCATCATCGGCGTGATCGGCTTCGCTCTCGACTACACCTTCATGAAGATGATCGAGAAGTACAGCTGGGTCCGCGAGGATTGAGGCGTCCGGCACGAGACGAGCACGACGCGGGCCACCGGTGAAACGGCCGGCCCGCGCTCGGGGACAGCACACAGGGACACGAGAGCCAGGGACACGAGAGAATGTCGAGACAAATGCATATCGTCTGCGTCTCCGGTACGCTGGAAAAGCTGCAGATGGCCGCCATGTTCACCTCGGTCGCCGTGGCGTGCGACATACCGGTGACGGTCTTCTTCTCGATGAACGCCCTCAAGCCCTTCATCAAGGGCAACGACGGCGACGTGCCGTCCGAGGGCGAGTTCGGAGCGCTGCTGAAGCAGAAGGGCGTGCCGCCATTCCGCAGGCTGTTCGAGCAGGCGACAGAGCTCGGCGACGCCAAGCTGCTGCCCTGCTCCATGGCCGTCGACCTCCTGAAGCTCGATGAGAAGGATCTGGCGCCGGCCTTCGGCCCGCCGACCGGGCTCGCACACTTCATGGCCATGTCCGAGGGTAGCCAGATACTGACCTTCTGACCTCGATCGAGGTCGGGCGCCCCGCCGCCCGCGCAAACAAGAGGAGATTCTATCCATGGGCACGCGAAAGACCGTCGATGCGCGCAACACCTACTGCCCCGGCCCGCTCATGGAGCTGATCACGCACATGAAGCAGGTGGGCGTCGGCGACGAGATCGAGCTCCTCTCCACCGATAAGGGCACCGCGGTCGATGTCCCGGCGTGGGTGAAAAAATGCGGCCACGAGATCACCGGCAGCGAGCAGGTCGGGGACACGTGGCACATCACGGTTCGCAAGGCCAAGTGACGAGCCGCCTGGCGGCAGACCGGGCCGGTAAGCATCGAGAGACAGGGAGAACGCCGTGAGGATTTTGATCGTAGGCGGTGGCACCGGCGGCACCATCGTCGCCAACAATCTGGCGCGGCGGCTCTCGGCCGACATCCGCGCCGGCAAGGTCAAGATCACCATGTTATCGGCGTCGGACCGGCACATGTACCAGCCCGGCCTGCTCTACGTGGCGTTTGGCCAGATGATGCCGGACGACCTCTATCGCGACCAGGCCAGCCTGCTTGAGAGCAGCATCGAGTTCCATGTCGATCCGGTCGAGCAGTTCCAACTCGACCAGAGCCAGGTGCGCACGGCGAGCGGCCGCGTCTTCGGATACGACATCCTCGTCATCGCCACCGGCTCGCGCATGGTGCCGGAGGAGATTCCCGGCATGAACGAGGGCGCGGAGTTCTTCTACACCGAGGCCTCGGCGGTGAAGCTGTTCCGCCGCCTCCGCGAGTTCAAGGGCGGGCGCGTGGTGATCACCGTCGGCGTCCCGCACAAGTGCCCGATCGCCCCGGTCGAGCTGACGTTCTGCCTCCACGACTACTTCAAGTCGCGCGGCATCCGCGAAAAGGTCCAGCTGTTCTACCAATACCCGATCAACCGCATCCACAGCATCGAGAACGTCGCCAAGTGGGCGCAGCCCGAGTTCGACCGCATGGGTGTCACCTATGAGACGCTCTTCAACGTCAAGGAGGTCGATCCCGCCAAGAAGGTCGTACGCAGCGAGGAAGGCACCGAGATCGAGTACGATCTGCTGATCTCCATTCCCGAGCACCGCGGCATGCCCGTCATCGAGCGCGACAAGATGGGCTCGGGTGGTTGGATCCCGACCGACCGGCACAAGCTGACGATGGAGGGTCGCGACAACGTCTACGTGCTCGGCGACACCACCAACCTGCCGGTCAGCAAGACCGGCTCGGCGGCACACTTCGAGGCCGAGGTGGTGGCCGAGAACATCGCCTCGTCCATCAAGATTGGCGTTCCGGTACGCGAGTACGACGGCAAGGTCTACTGCTTCATCGAGGCCGGCCATGACCGCGCCACCTACGCCATGTTCAACTATCTCAATCCCCCGGATCTGAAGCCGGCGAACAAGTCCATGCACTGGTTCAAGACGTCCTATAACCAGATGTATTGGTCCAGCGTTCGCGGTCTACTGTGAGGCCGACGCCATGAGCACCTCCATCCCGAAATCCGACGGCGATCCGCCTCGCGATGCCGAAAGCTTGGCCCGTGACATCGAGAACCTGAGCGAGCTCGCTTCGGTCGTCAGCGCCGCCCGCGACGCACTCTCCGACGACATCGTCACGCGCGTGTCGTCGGCCTTCAGCGAGGGCATCGTCCTTCTCGACCGGCTGACGCGCAACGCCGGCCTCATGCGTCTGCTTCAGGTTCTCGACAAGCCGGAGAGCCAGCTGCTGCTCATCAGCCTGTCCGACGCCCTGAGCCGCATGGCGCGCGATCTCTCCACCACTCCGCCGACAAAGGGCGGAGTCACCGGCCTGACGCGTCTCGCCCTCGATCCCGGCACGCAGGAGGGACTGCGGGCCGTGTCGCTGCTCGGCCGCTACTGGAGCGAGAGCCTCAGGCAGCTCAACGACAAGCACTGGTCCGAGGGTGTCCGGAAGCTGAGTGGCGGCGACCACTGAGCCAGCACCCCGGCCGCTTGGGAAGAGCGACCGGGGGCCAATCAACTGGCTTTGCACGGTCACGGCGAGGATGCGGGCATCCTCGCCGCCTCGGCTCGCCTTGGCGGGCCAGGAAAACCTTCGGTTGTGTTTGCACTCGCGGTCCGGTCCGACGACCCGCTTCGCCGATGAAAATGCATTTCGGGCTGCCTCTCGACTAGGACGGCGCGGTCGGTGCGTTTGCAATCGGACTTCGAGCTAATTCCCGGCAGCCGGACGCAGAGCCTGCGGCGAATTCCGCGAGAAATCGTCCATTTGCATGCACCGCTCGAAAACGGCGGCAATGCGCGGGAATTCGCCGACCCCAATTCCCAGCGCCTCCGCGGTAAACACCTGCGGCACGAGCACGACATCCGCCAGCCCCGGAGTTTCGCCGAAACAAAACGCCGTCTTTGCGCCGCGGCGGGCCAGCCGCATTTCCATCGCCTGCAGCGCCGACCGCTGCCAATGCCCGCACCATTGCGCGATCGCATCCTCGCCGGCCCCGAATTGCGATGCCAGCAGCCGCCGCACCCTCGGCACCTGCAGCGGATGGCCGTCGGCGACCGCCGTGAGCGCGAAGGCGCGCATCTCCGCCCGCAGACCCGCGTCGGCCGGCAGAAGCGGCGGATCCGGATACCGCTCGTCCAGATACTCGACGATCGCCAGCGACTGCGTCAGCCTGAGGCCGCCATCGACCAGCACCGGCACCGCGCCTTGCGGAGACATCTCCGTGAAGCCAGGCGCGAGCTGCTCTCCGGCCATCAGGTCGACGGGGTGCTCGACCCACGCCAGCCCCTTGAGCGACAGCGCGATGCGCACCCGGAAGCTGGCCGCAGAGCGCCAGAAGCCATGGAGCTCGATGCCGTTGGAGACCGTCATTCGCCCTCGCTGATCGCCGCCGAAAGACTGCCGCCGGGCTCACGCTGCGAGGGGACGCTCGGCGATGAACGTATAGTAGATGCAGCCGGCGAAGAACGTCCCGTCCTCCATCGCCTGCTGCTGCTGCGCATGCCACGCCTTCGCCTCTCCGGCCGGCACGAAGCCCGCGTCGATGACGTACGAGAGATACGTGTCGGCGAACGATTTGAAGAAGCTGGCGCGGCCGATCTCGGTCACCGCGTCGCCCCACGCCGACAGCAGCTCAAGGCCATGCGCCTGCAGCAGTCTCGCCAGATGGCGCATGATCCGCGGGTTGTTGAACGTGGCTTCCGCCAGCGCCTTGTCCATGCGCTGGCCGAGCTCGGCGTCGGCGTGCGCATAGGTCAGCGATGCATAGTCGCCATCGAAGATCACGACCTTGCCGCCGGGCCGTAGAACGCGCGCCACCTCGGCCAGCACGCGATCCGGATCGCTGACATGGCTCATGACGGTGTTGACGATGACGGCGTCGAAGCTGGCATCGGCGAAATCCATCCGGTGCGCGTCGCCGACCGCGAACTCGAGCCGGTCGGCGACCCCCTCGGCCGCCGCGAAGCGCCCGGCCGCCTCGACAAAAACGGGGCTTTGATCAATGCCGGCGGCCGTACCCTCGAACCCCTCGCGACGCACCAGCGCCCGCAGCATGGCGCCCGTTCCGCAGCCCACCTCGAGCACGCGCGCGGACGCGGACAGCCGCAGCTCGGCGATGTACTTCTCGAACAGGCGCGTGAAGACCCGATCCTTGGCGCGGCTCTCGAGCCGTGCGATCAGGCGCTCGGTGGCGCCGGCGTCGAGCTCGTTGACGAAGCGGTGAGGATCGCGTGCCTGCATGGCGTGCCTTCGATTGAGGTCGGCGCGGTCGAGACCGGCCTTGCTGGTGAGCGGGCCGCCACGATCATGCGCGGCGGCCCGTCGCGGACTCAGTCGCGGGCTCAGCCCACTTCCTTGAAGCCGAGCGCGGGAATGCCCTGCTCGTTGCCGTAATACTTGAAGGGTAGGAACTTGCCGCTCATCGTGAACTTCACGCGATCGCCCTTCTCGTGCGGCAGGCGCTCGATCTCCATGTCGAAGTCGATCGCCGACATGATGCCGTCGCCGAACTCCTCCTCGATCAGCGCCTTCCACGCCGGACCGTTGACCATGATCAGCTCGTAGAAGCGGTAGATCAGGGGATCGGTCGGAGGCATCGGCGTGCCGCGCATGGGCACCTCGTTGAGCATGCGCTGCTCCTCCTCGCTGAGGCCGAACAAAGCCGCCGCCTTGGCTGCAAGAGGTTTCACCAATTTCATTTGCCCGAGCAGCGCCCCGACGACGAGAACCGGCGACATGCCGCCGATTTCGTCGCAGATGTATTTCCAGGTCCAGTCCTTCTGGCGCTTGATGTCCAGGATCTTCTCGGTCAGTTGCTCGCGGCGCATGGAAGCGTTCTCCCTCGGTCGAAAATGGTTGTTGATGAGCCCCGATTGGGTGGTCACACTCAATAATAGTAGAGCGGCAAATCGGACGCCAACAAAAAGCGAGATGGAAAGCGCGCTTTCACGCCGGAGGAAAAATCAGTTAATAGGCATCAGGCGCGGAATGCGCCGCCGCATTGCTCGCGCGGAGCCACCGGAACCCTGGCGGAGGAGGATCATCGCGTGGGCCCGAGATTCAACCAGAGCGGGAAAACGACCCATTACGATCACCTTCGCGAACATCGGCGAAAACACCGCATGAACGTCGCGATCATGGCGAACTTCGGGGATTCGGGTGATCACGTCGCGCCACACACCACCGGGCGCTCGCGCGCGATCGGGTCGCGACGGCTTCAGCGCATTCCCTGCGGCGGAGCGGAGCGATTCATTTTCGAGCGAACGTGCTCTAAGGTCCCGCCGGCTCGAGAGACAGGCACGGAACAGAGGAGAGGACCTCGATCATGAAGCTGCCGATGTTCATCATCGATGCGTTCGCCGACCGGCCTCTGGCCGGCAACCCGGCCGCCGTCTGCCCGCTCCAGACTTGGCTGCCCGATGACACCATGCAGGCCATCGCCTCCGAGATGAACCTCTCCGAGACCGTGTTCTTCGCGCCCGCGCCCGGTGGCAAGACCTACGGCATCCGCTGGTTCACGCCGACGCGCGAGGTCGACCTCATCGGCCACGCCACTCTGGCCGCTGGCCACCTCATTCTCGATCGCCTCGACCCCGGCGCCTCCGGGGTCCACTTCGAGAGCGGCGGCAAGATGCTGGAGGTCCGGCGCGACGGCCCGTCGTCCCTCGTGCTCGAGATGCCCGCCCTCAGGTCCTCCCCGGTCGAGCCGCCGGCGGCGCTCGCGCGGGCGCTTGGCAGCCAGCCGCGGGCCGTGCTGGCCGCCAAGCACTACCTCTGTGTCTTCGAGACCGCCGATGAGATTGCCGCGCTCGCCCCGGACATGACCACCTTGGCCGGGCTGGATCTCGCCGCCGTCACCGTCACCGCGCCGGCCCCGCCGGGTGACGATGCCGACTTCGTCTCCCGCTTCTTCGCGCCGGCCAACGGCGTGCCGGAAGACCCCGTCTCGGGCGTCGCTCACCTGGCGCTGGCGCCTTATTGGTCGGAGCGCCTCGGCAAGAAGAAATTGCTCGGCCGGCAGCTGTCCCGGCGCGGTGGTCTCGTCGTCTGCGAGGATCTCGGAGCCCGTGTCAGCCTGGGCGGCAGCGCGGTCATCTTCCTCGAAGGATCCATCTCGATCTAGTGCCCGAAATCACACGTCCCTCGAACGGCGCCACTATCTCCCCTCTCCTTGACGGGGAGGGGTCGGGGGTGGGGTGAAGGCATTCGTCTTAGGCCGGCACCACGGCCGCGCCGGCACGCGCGGGCAGCACCTCGTCGATGAGCTCGATCCAGTGCTTCACCGGAACCGGCGACGCCGCCGAGAGATGAGCCAGGCAGCCGACGTTGGCTGTGGCGATGATCTGCGTCCGGCAAGCCAGCAGCGTCTCCAGCTTTCGCACGCGCAGGGCTTCCGACATCTCCGGCTGCAGGATGGAGTAGCTGCCCGCCGCCCCGCAGCACATGAAGCCGTAGGCCGCCGGCGTCAGCCGGTATCCGGCCCGCCGCAACAGCTGCTCGACGACGCCGTTCAGCCTCTCGGCATGCTGCAGGCTGCACGGAGACTGGAACGCGATGCGCGGCCCTTGCGGAGCCGGGGCCTTCTTGCCTGCCGCCGCCTGCGGACCCTCGTCGCGCCACGCGTCGCGGACCACCTCGGCGATGTCGCGCGTCAGCTCCGACAGCCGTCTCGCCTTGTCCCGGTAGAGCGGATCGTCGCGCAGCAGGAAGCCGTAGTCGCGCACGTGCGCGCCGCAGCCGCTGGTCGTCATCACGATCGCCTCGGCTCCGGCCTCAATCTGCGGCCAGCAGGCATCGATGTTCCGCCGCATGTGGCCGAGCGCCTCGGCGCTCGCCGCCAGATGCTGGCTCAGTGCTCCGCAGCATTCCGCCCGGGCCGGGACCAGGCTCACGCCGAAGCGATCGAGCACGCGCGCCGCCGCCGCGTTGATGTCGGGAGCGAGCGCCGGCTGCACGCAGCCCTGCCACACCAGCATGGTCCGCGAATGCTTCGGCGCCGGCCACGCACCCGCGGTGCGCCGCTGCGGAACCCTGGCGCCGAGCTTGGCCGGCAAGACCCCGCGCGTTGCCTGGGCGAGGCGCAAGAGCGCCGTGAAGCGCCGCCGGTGCGCCACGACGAAGCGCAGGCCCCATCGCTCCAGCCGCTCCCGGAGCGGGCGCGGATGTCGCTTCTCCACCTCCTCGCGCGCGATATCGAGCAGACGGCCGTAGCGCACGCCCTGCGGACAGCTCGCCTCGCACGACCGGCAGGTGAGGCACCGGTCGAGATGCCGCTGGACGTCGACCTCCGGCTCCTTGCCTTCGAAGAACCGGTGAATGAGGTGGATGCGGCCGCGCGGACCGTCCCACTCGCTCTCGGTCACCCGGAACGTCGGGCAGATGAACGTGCACTGGCCGCAGCGTATGCACGGAGCGAGCAGCTCCCGAGCCTCTCGTCCCGTCTCCGTGTCGCGGAAGTAGTCGGCCAGCTCGGTTTCCATTCCAGCGCTCCTGCCAGGTCGCCGAGGCAGCGCGCCCGGCCGGGTGGCGAGATTACCAGAATCTCCGCTCTGATACCGGAGACCGAAAGGTTCGATCTGTGGGTCGAGCCTTTCGGCCGGAGGTATCCGCGCGCAGGGTTGCCCGCGGCGAAGGCCCGCAAGCTTGAAGAGGGCGGCTGCGCGCAACAAAAATGAAATACCGGCGAGCAGACCTCAAAGACAGGTCGAACATTCTGCTCGCCGGTATGGCAAGCGGCTCGAGCCGGCCCGGCAATATAGTTCGACGTGTCTTGGCGATCCGAGGTTTCTGCCGGGGCATAAGTGCGGACAGCACGGTTGATACCCGTCGGACTTGCGGGCAAGGTCGCCGCTCCTCACCGCGGGAACCTCGAATGCGACGCGCCACATCTGCTGCCCGTTTGCTCCTCACCCTCGTCCTCGCATCTCTCGCCGGAGCCCCCGCCATGGCTCAGTCGGACGCGTGGCCGGCGGAGGTGCATCCGGCCAAGCCCACCCCCTCGGCGAAGAAACCTGCGCAGGCGAGCAAGCACTTGGCGAAGCCTTCGGTGCGATGCGCCGCGGCGGCCAATGCGGCGGCCATCCTCCCGCGCGTCGCACTCTCCACCAAGGCCGCCGGTAGCATCGCCCATGGCGAGCCGTTCGAGGTGACCTGGACAATCCCCGCGGTCGCACCGAAGGCGCCCGTCTATCTCGTCGCCGCCATGCCGGACACCGTGCGCTTCGAGGGCAGCTACCGGCTTGATGCGGACGGCGGCCTCGAGAACGGCCCGGGATTCGTCGCGCTGCCGGGAAAGACTCGTGCGCCGCACGGCTTCACCTTCGGTGAGGATCGCACCCGCCTCGTCATTCCGATCCACGACGCCGATACGCCTCGCTCCGGCACCGTGCGCGTCAAGCCCTACGCCGCCGGGCCGCTCGCCATCGAGTGGGCTGTCGTCGCCGTCGATCCCGCTTGCAAGTCGCCCGCCGAAAAGAGTGCCGCGAAGCCGGCCGGCCGGCTGGGACCCTTCGAGGTCGCCGCCGGCCCGCCGCGCATCGTCGTGCAGGATTTCGTCGCGCCCGATCCCGCCCTCGAGCTGGCCGCCCGCGACGGCAATCAGCGGATCACCGAGGTCGAGGTCTCGCCGGACGGCCGTTATCGCCTTGAGATCTTCCCGCGCCGCTACCGCGTCTTCGACCGCCGGAACGGCGCCAAGCTCGTCGACCGCAGCGGCGTCAAGCCGAGGTTCTCGCCCGGCGCCCGCTTCGTCCTCGCCTCGATCGGCGATGCCGAGAAGGCCTACCCGACCGACTTCGAGGTCTTCGATCTGGTCGCGGGCAAGGTCGTGGCCAGCGTGGGCGGGCCGCTCGTCGCCTGGTCCAACGGCGACGCCCTGCTGCTCGACGCCGCCCGGGCCTACCAGGGCGTTCGGCTCTTCAACACGCTGGTCGATCCGGTCCCCGGCACCGACGGCGGCATCGCCTCATGGCCGTACTTCTTCCCCGGCTGCGGCACCTGTGACGCCTGGGCCAACTCCAGCCTGAGCATCGACTGGGACCGCCTCACCGTTCTGCGCGCCGACGGCGGCAGCTCCCGCGCCATGGGCTTCATCAGCCTGGCGTCCGGCCGCAAGGTCGAGACGACCTCCTTCGGCGACGCCGAGGCCCGCCCGCTCGAGGCCAGGCTGAAGCAGGAGTTCGGCCGCCCCGACGTGCCGCTCCCGGTCGGCTGGACCGGCAACGCGCCGCTCGTCCTGACGCACGTCGGACGCGGCTACAGCGGCTATGCCGACGACACCGATTCACTGCAGCCCTCCGAGGCCGGCCGCCGCAGCGCCGGCGACCTGCTGGCGCCACGGCGCCTCGCGCTCGCCGAAGGCCGCGTCCTAAACCCTGACGACCTGCGTCCGGAGGGCACCGCCCGCGGCGAGCCTCGGCCACCACCCCGGCGCCAGTCGCGCGGCCTGCCCTTCGACGATCCCGGCGTCGCCGGCGAGCTCGCGAAGCTCGGTCTCGAGCTGACGCCCGCCGACCCGGTCGCCGAGATCGATATCCCGCTCGATCGCCCCCCCGAGGAGCAGGACCCGCTCGTGCGCTCCTGGCCGCCGGCGTTGCGTGACGAGATCCTCGCCGCCAACCCGTCGTTGCAGTCCTGGTTCGCCAAGTCGGACTTCCCCGACATCGTCGTCGCCGCCTGGCGCCTCGAGGCCGGCGGCGTGAGCTACCTGCTGCTCCAGCACGGCGAGGCGGCCATGACCGCCAACGGCGCCCACGACCTGCGCTTCGATCTACTCGCGCTCGACGGCCCCTCCAAGGGCGCCCTGCGCACGCTCGAGGGCATCGGCGGCCTCTTCAGCCAGTTCGCCGGCCGCGACCACACCGTCGCCCGTGTCTCGATCCTCGACGGCAAGCGCCTCGTCGTCGCCGTCCCGGTCAGCGCCAAGGCCGAGATCGCCGCCCTCGACGGCGCCGCCCCAAGCCGGGTCGTCGACCTGCGCGAGCCGACCCTGCTCTGCTCCTTCTACGAGGCCGCGCCGCGCGGCCTGCTGGTGCAGGCGGGCTGCGACGGCCAGATGTTCGTCTTCGATCCCGCCCTCCAGCCCGACCCGCTGCTCTCGGGCCGCGTCGTCGACAACGAGATGATCCTCTACACCGCCGGCGGCTTCTATGCCTCGACCTACGAGGGCGCGCATTTCGTGCACGTCGCCTTCCCCGGCCTCCCCGGCGTCCACAGCTTCGAGCAGTTCGCGAGGTCGCTCGAGCGCCCTGACGTCATCGCATCCATCATCGCCGGCAAGCCGCTCGCCATTCCCCCTCCGGTCCTCGCGCCGCCACCCCGCATCGAGGCGTCCCTGGCCGCCGATGCGCGCGAGATCGTGGCCCGCGCCACCTCCGAGACGGGCCTCGCCAGCATCGAGCTGTTCCACGACGGCCGCCTCGTCGATCGCCGTCCCGCCACCGCCAACGCCGCGGAGGTCTCGTTCAAGACGGAGCTTCCCTCGCACGTCCGCGCCGTGACGCTGGTCGCCATCGACGTCAACGGTTTCAGCAGCCGCCCGTTCACGCTCGCCGCCCCGCCGGCCGCCGGCCGGCCGGCCAACACGCTGCATGTGGTCGCCTTCGGCGTCGACGACTACGACAGGCTGGCCAGGCTGAACGGCGCCCGCCATGACGCCGAGACGCTGGTCGCGGCACTGCAATCCGGCGCACGCTACTATGGCGGCGTCCAGGCCACCGTCCGCGCCGACCGCGACGTCACGCCCGAGACCGTCATGGCGGATCTCGGTGCCGCCGTCGCCGCCGCCGGGCCCGGCGACACCATCCTCGTCTTCTTCGCCGGCCACGGCGGACGCACGGCCGACGGCCGCTACTTCATGGCCGCCTCCTCGACCGATCCGGATCGGCTGCCCGAGACCGCCATCGACTGGAAGAAGGCATCGGACCTGCTCGCCACGGCGAGATCGCGCGTCATCGCCGTCATCGATGCCTGCCACTCGGGCCAAACTGGACAGACAGGACAGACTGGACATACAGGACAGACCAGTGTCGCGGCCGTCGCCAACGACGGCGCCGTCGACCAGCTTGCGGCCACCGCACGCGCGCCCATGATCGTGCTCGCGGCGTCCAAGGGGCGGCAGGAGAGCTTCGAGGCACCGGGCTCGGCCGGCGGCCTGTTCACGCAGACCCTGGCGCAGCTGATCGGAGCCGGACGCGCCGCCACCGATACCGACCGGGACGGCGCCCTCGAGATCAGCGAGCTCTACCGCAGCCTGCGCCAGAAGGTCGACGCGGCGACGCGCGGCCGCCAGACTCCATGGCTCGTCCGCCGCAACATCGTCGGCGACGCGCCGCTGTTCTGATCCGCGAGCCAGAAACCTTTACGCCCGGCGCCGCACGCGCAGGATGATGTCGACGGTATCGAGCTCGAACCCGCTCGGCAGCCGCGTCGACGCGATCACCTCGAGGTCGCTCGCCGGCACGTCGCTGATGGCGCCCGTGTCAACGTCGTAGAGATGATGGTGCGGCGCCACGTTGGAATCGAACACGATGCGGTCCGGCTCGATGACGAGCTCGCGCAGCAGCCCCTTCTCGCTGAAAAGCTTGAGCGTGTTGTAGACGGTTGCCCGCGAGATCTCCGGCATCAACCCCCGCACGCGGGCGAGCACCTGGTCGGCGGTCAGGTGTACCGGCTCCTCCAGCAGCACGTGTCCGATCGCCAGCCGCTGCAGCGTCACCGGGATGCCGGCGGCCCGCAGCGCCTCGCCGACCTTGCCTTGCGGCTCGAGCACCAAAGCGTCCGCCCCGGCGGCCGGCGCTTCGATCGTCATTGTCTCGGCCATGGCGGCCTCCTGCTTCGGTGGCGGGGAGGAGCGCCGCCCCTCCCCGCGGAATTGTGTCGTCTTCTACTTCGCGAACGGCTTCGGGCGCGGCGTCGCGTCCGAGGACGGAGGCAGGATCGGCATCGTGAACGTCGGTTGATCGCCGGTCAGCGTCTTCAGGAACGCGACGATCATCGCGTTCTCCTCGGCCGAGAACTTTTTGCCGAGCTGCAGCCGGCCCATCGTGTCGACGGCCTCCGGCAGCGTGTTCGCCGCGCCGTCATGGAAGTAGGGATAGGTTAGCTCGACGTTGCGCAGCGTCGGCACCTTGAAGTTGAAGCGGTCGTCGTCCTTGTGCGTGACGCCGGCGCGCCCTTCCGCCGTGCTCGCCGTCTTGTACGGCTCCACGACGCCCATCTTCTGGAACGAGGCGCCGCCGACGGCCGGGCCGTTGTGGCAGGCCACGCAACCCGACTCGCGGAACAGCTTGTAGCCCTTCACCTCTTCGGCGCTGAGCGCGTCCTGCTTGCCGAGCAGCCACTGGTCGAAGCGCGAATTCGGAGTCACCAGCGTCTTCTCGAACTCGGCGATCGCCGTCGTCACCTGGTCGATGTCGATCTTGTCCTTGCCGAACACGACCTTGAACTCGCGCACGTAGGCCGGGATCGACTGCAGCACGCCGATGGCCAGCGTGTGCGACGCCGCCATCTCGCCCGGGTTGGCGATCGGTCCGCCCGCCTGCGCCTTGAGGTCGGCCGCCCGCCCGTCCCAGAATTGCGCCACGTTGAGACTCGAGTTGAGCACGGTCGGCGCGTTGATCGGCCCCTGCTGCCAGTGGTCGCCGATCGAGGTCGGCAGGTTGTCGGAGCCGCCCATCGACAGGTTGTGGCACGAGTTGCACGAGATGAACCCGGACTTCGACAGCCGCGGATCGAAATAGAGCTTCTTGCCGAGCTCGACGAGGCCGAGATTGATGCTCTGCGGCGGCGCGACCGGCTGAATGGGCTCGTCGGCGCGAGCGGCGACGGTGGCGAGCGCCATCGTGCTCGCCGCGGTCAGCAGCGAGATGACCAGCTTTTTCATGTTCCTGTCCCTTCCGAAACGTCGTCGGCCCTTCGGACCGGTGAGCTTTGCCCTCGCGGCGTTCCCTCTCGGCGATTGTCGCTCGCCCTTGGACGGAGATTGAGCCTTGGACTGAGTCCAGACCTTATGCGATGTCAATTCGGACCCCGACTTGATGTCGCACGGAATCGCCGGACGCGCGCCCTCCTCGTGGTGCACACGATGACGCTGACGTGCTCATCGGACTTGCGCATGCTTGACAGCCCGGCGGATCTGTATTTCTTTACGATCACATTCAGCAATTGCCGAGGGTGGAAGCGATGCGATCAAAGCTCGAGCAGTCGGGTCTCAGGCGGTCGGGAGTTTGGCTGGGCGCCGCCGCCTCGGCCGTCTTGATCATGGCGTCGGCTCCCGCTGCCGCCGACGCGCCGGCCCCCCCGGCCATCCTCGAAAACTACCAGGCCCTCGCGGAAGCGACCTTTGGCGACGCACTCACCGGCGCCAAGTCGCTTCAGGCGAGAGTCGACGAGCTCCTCGCCAAGCCGTCCAGCGAAACTCTGGCCAAGGCCCGCGAGGCATGGAAGGCCGCCCGCGTTCCCTACATGCAGTCGGAGGCGTTCCGCTTCGGCAACAAGATCGTCGACGACTGGGAGGGCAAGGTGAACGCCTGGCCGCTGGACGAGGGCCTCATCGACTACGTCGACGCCAAGAGCTACGGCGACGAGAAGGACGAGAACCCGCTCTATACCGCCAACGTCATCGCCAACACGTCGCTCAAGCTCGGGACCGAGACCGTCGACGCGAGCAAGATCGACGGCGAGCTGATCCGCAAGCTGCATCAGGCCATGGAGACCGATACCGCGGTTGCCGGCGGCTATCACGCCATCGAGTTCCTGCTCTGGGGTCAGGACCTGCACGGCACGGACAAAGGGGCCGGCGAGCGCCCGGCGACCGACTACGACCTCGCCAAATGCACCGGCGGCCACTGCGACCGCCGCCGCGCCTACCTGACGGCCGCCGTGGCCGTGCTGGTCGAGGACTTGACCGAGATGGCGGACAACTGGAAGCCCGGCGGCAAGGCGCGCGCCGAGCTGGCGGAGAAGGGCGAGAACGGCGGCCTGTCGGCGATCGTCACCGGGCTCGGGTCTCTGTCCTACGGCGAGCTGTCCGGCGAGCGCATGAAGGTCGGCGCCCTGCTGCACGACCCCGAGGAGGAGCACGACTGCTTCTCCGACAACACCCACAACAGCCACTATTACGATCAGGTGGGCATTCTCAACGTCTGGAACGGCCGCTACAAGCGCCTGGACGGCAAGGTGATCGAGGGGGCGAGCATCGCCGCCCTGGCCCGCGCCAAGGCGCCGGACGCGGCCAAGCGGGTCGATGCCGCCATGGCCACCACGCTGGCCAAGGTCGAGGCCATCAAGGCCAAGGCCGATAGCGGCGAGATGGCCTACGACCAGATGCTCGCCGCGGGCAACGAGGCCGGCGGAAAGATGGTGCTGGACGCCGCCGATGCCCTGGTCGCGCAGGCCCGCGCCCTCGAGGGCGTGGTTCCGGAGCTGGGGCTGAAGATCGAGCTGGGGGAGTCGAAGAAGCTTGCCAAGATGGACAAGAAATAGGCTCGGAGCCGCGCTCGTCACTCTGCTAGCCCTGGCGGCCATGGCTGCTCACGCGGCGGACACACCGGGCGGCGTGAAAGCCACGCTCGACACGCCGGAGAAGCTCGGCGAGGCCCTGTTCTTCGACGTCGCCCTGTCCAAGAACCGGACCCAGGCCTGCGCCACCTGTCACTCGCCCGAGCACGGCTTTGCCGATCCACGCACCGTTCCTGTGCTCGGCAACGCCGTGTCCCTCGGCGACGACGGCCGCTCGCTCGGCGACCGCAACGCGCCGACGGCGAGCTACGCCGCCTTCGCGCCGCCCTTGCACCAGAACGCCAAGGGCCGCTGGGCCGGCGGACAGTTCCACGACGGCCGCGCCGCCACGCTGGAGGATCAGGCCGGCGGCCCGCCGCTCAACCCGATCGAGATGGGCATGCCCGACAAGGCAAGCGTCGTCGCGCGCCTCAAGGAGAACCCGGCCTACGTGACGGCATTCTCGACGCTGTACGGTGCCGGCACCCTGGACAAGGTCGACGAGGCCTACGCGGCCATGGCGAAAAGCCTCGCCGCATTCGAGCGCACGCCCGTCTTCTCGCCCTTCGATTCCAGGTACGACCGCTACCTGCGCGGCGAGGAGAAGCTCTCCGCGGAGGAGGAGCTCGGCCGCGTGCTCTTCTTCTCCTCTCAGTTCACCAACTGCAGCCAGTGCCACAAGCTGCGCGAGATCGGCGGCGCCGACGAGGAGACGTTCTCCAACTACGAGTTCCACAACATCGGCGTGCCGGTGAACCCCGCCGTGCGGGCCGCGAACGGCTCGCCGCCGGACCGTGTCGATCACGGCCTCCCGGACGGCAAGGTGGTGACGGACGCGGCCGGCAACGGCAAGTTCAAGACGCCGACGCTGCGCAACGTCGCCGTGACCGGTCCCTACATGCACAACGGCGTGTTCAAGGACCTCCGCACCGTCATCCTGTTCTACAACAAGTACGTCTCGAAGAGCGCCAAGAGGCAGATCAACCCCGAGACCGGCGCGCCCTTCGGTCCGCCCGAGGTGCCCGAGACCATCTCCCTGAAGGAGCTCAAGGACGCCCCGGCGCTCGACGACAAGCGCATCAATGCGCTCGTCGCATTCCTCAGGACTCTGACCGACCGGCGCTACGAGCCGCTGCTGGAACGCTGACGTGCCGACTGCCCGCAGCAAAAAGTTCGCGACGATACTCGCGCTAGCCACGACGGCGGTGGCGCTCGCCGCGGCGGCACGCGCCGATGAGGCCGACACGCTGGTCGGCCGCGCGCTGTTCCGCCGACTGTGGGTGCCGGCCCCGACACGCACCGATGCCGCCGACGGTCTGGGCCCGCTTTTCAATGCCCGCTCATGCGCCGGCTGCCACCACGACGCCGGCCCCTCACGGATCCGCCGTGACGGCGCGGCGACGTTCATCGAAGGCGCCGTGTTCCGCGTCGCCGGCCCCGGAGGCGCTCGCCATCCCTGGTACGGCCGCCAGCTCCAGACCGGCAGCGCTCCGGGCCTCGAGGCCGAGGCGCGCGCCCGTCTCGAGATCGCCCCGTCCGGCGGCGTCACGCCCGCCGTGACGCTGACGGGACCACCGCTCGGCGATGGCTTCCACATGGGCGCCCGCGTAGCCCCGCCCCTGCGCGGAGCCGCGCTCCTCGACCGCGTCGACGAGGCCGCCGTTCTCGCCCGCGCCAGTCCGGAAGCGCAGCAGCGGCTCGGCCTCGCCGGCCGCGCCCGCCTCATCGCTGGCGCCGAGAGCAAGACGCGCCTCGGACGCTACGGCTGGAAGGCCAGCCAGCCCGATCTCGCGAGCCAGACCGCCGACGCCTTCGCCATCGATCTCGGCCTCTCCAGCCCGCTGCGTCCGGAGCCCTACGGCGATTGCACGCCGGCCCAGACCGCGTGCCTCGCCATGCCCAATGGCGAGAGCGCCGCCTTCGACGGCCGCGAGATCTCCGCCGCCATGCTGGACATGGTGGTCGCCTACCTCGGCTCGCTCGCCCCGCCGCCGCATGCCGCGCCGGAAGACCACGGCGCCGCCCTTTTCGCCGCCACCGGATGCGCCGCCTGCCACGCTCCGGACATGCCCGCCAGCGACGGCGGCACCGTCACCGTCTTCACCGATCTGCTGCTGCATGATATGGGGCCGGATCTCGATGACGGCATCGCCGAGCCGGGCGTGGCCTCCAGCTTGTGGCGCACCGCGCCGCTCATCGATCTCGTCACCGCCAAAGGCGAGCGCCGCTATCTTCACGACGGCCGCGCCGCCTCGATTAACGAGGCCGTGAGCTGGCACGGCGGCGAGGCCGCCCCCGCCCGTGAGCGCTTCAGCCGCCTCTCAGAGGCCGACCGCTCGCGGCTCGTCACCTATCTCGAAGGACACTGACACCGCCATGGCGAGAGCACCCGCACTGATCCTCCTCGGCGCCTGCCTCGCCGCCATCGCCGGCGCACCCACCGCGTCCGCTGAGCGGCAATCCCATTACGCCCTCGTCCAGCACGCGCTGGACGGCTACATCCTGCCGCGCATCGGAGCCTTCGATGCCGGCGCCGGCGTGCTGTCGAAATCCGTCACCGCCTTCTGCGCCGCGCCGGGCGACGCCGGCCGCGACGAGTTGAAGGCCCGCTTTCGCGACGCCCTCCTGGCATGGGCGGAAGCCGAGACCGTTCGCGTCGGACCGGCGACCCAGGAGGGCCGCGCCCAGCGCATCGCCTACTGGCCGGACCCGCGCGGCGCCGTCGCCCGCCAGCTCAGGCAGGCGCTCGCCCGCTCCGACCCGGCCCTCGCCGACCCCAAGCGGATCGCGGCTGAGAGCGCGGCCGTGCAAGGCTTCCCGGCACTCGAGCTGCTGTTGTCCGACACGTCGACGCCCCCGGGCGCGCCGAGCCCCGATGGCGCCTACCGCTGCAAGGCCGCCACCGCCATCGCCGCCAACATCGCCGCCGTCGCCCATGACGTCGCCGAAGACTGGACCAAGGCCGGCGGCTGGCGCGACAGGATGCTTCGCCCCGGCTCCGACAACCCCGCCTATCCCTCGGCCGGCTCCGCCGCCGCCGACGTGCTGAGATCGATCGCCACCAGCCTCCAGCTCATCGTCGCGGCCGAGCTCAACCCTCTCGCCGAGGAGGGCAAGAAGGCGAAGTCGTTCCCGCAGCCATATCGTCATCTCGGCCTGTCGCGCGACTATCTCCTCGCCGGCATCCGCGCCTGCCGCGCGCTCTACGACGCCGCCCGCCTCGACAGCTACCTCGACCCGGACGGCCCGGATCACACCGCCAAAACCATCGCATCGCTGTTCGACGAAGCGCTGGCCAACATCTCCTCCGAGCGCTGGCTCGCCGATGGTCCCGACGCCGCCGCCAGCCGGGAGCTGGCGCGCGCCACCGCCACGAAGCTGAGCGAGGCGCGGCGCCTGATCGCAACCAAGGTCGCCCAAGAGGCTGAGATCTCGCTGGGGTTCAATGAGCTCGATGGTGATTGACCGCCGCCGGGCGCTCGTCGGCGGCGCCATCCTCTTGACGGCCGGCGCGCTCCGCCCGGCCTGGGCCGCCGCGACCGGCATCGAGGCCCCGGTCTACGCCTCCGCCTGCCGGCTTCCCGACGGCCACTACGCGCTCGCCCTCCTCGACGCCGCCGGCAACCTGTGCCGCCAAATCCCCATCGCCGGCCGCGCCCACGACGTCGCCGTCTCGCCCGCGACCGGCCAGGCCGTCCTCTTCGCCCGCCAGCCGGGTGAGTTCGCCCTCGCCTTCGCCCCCGACGGCCGCCGCGAGCCCGTCCTGTTCACCCCGCCCGAGAGCCGCTGCTTCTTCGGCCACGGCGCCTTCTCGCCTGACGGCCGCCTGCTCTACGCGACCGAGAACGACCTCGACGGCGGCCGCGGTCTGCTCGGCGTCTACGACGCCACCGGCGGCTTCAAGCGCATCGGCGAGATCGAGACCGGCGGCGTCGGCCCGCACGAGGTCATCCTGTTGTCGGACGGGCGCACGCTCGCCGTCGCCAATGGCGGTTACGAGACGCTCCCCGTCACCGGCCGCACGCCGATCGACCTCGCCGCCATGAAGCCCTCGCTCGTCTTCATCTCCCGCGACACCGGCGAGATCGTCGCCAGGCATGAGCCACCGCCGGATCGTCGCCTGCTCTCCATCCGCCATCTAGCCGAGGACGCGCGCGGCCGCGTCTGGTTCGGCGGCCAGTGGGAAGGCGGCGCCGGCGACGTGCCGGAGGTCATCGGCTGGACGCGCCCGGACGAGGCCCTGCGCACCTTCGCCGCCCCCGCCGCGACCGGGGCCTTGCTCAAAGGCTACATCGGGTCGGTCGCCGCCAGCCGTGATCGCACGACAATCGCCGTCTCGGCGCCGAGGGCCGGCCGCGTTCTGGTCATCGACGCCGCCGCGACGGCCCTGTCCCGCGTGCTCGAGCTGCCCGATGCCTGCGGTCTGGCCCCGGACGAGACGCAGGGCATCACCATCTCCACCGGCTTCGGCAAGCTCGTCGACAGCGGTCGCGGCGCCAGCGCCGACCCTCTGGCCGAGCACGCAGGCATCGCTTTCGACAATCACCTCCGGCGCATCGCGGAATGAGATTACCTAGTCGGAACCGGCACTTGCCTTGCGTGTGGCCATTCCGCATCACGAGAAAAGATGCGCCGGAAGGTTCTTCACTTATCGAGTAAACAATGAGACACTTGCATCAGAAGACTCACTTCGACGCGAGGGCGCGATGACCGGGGGCAGGATGTCGAATACAGCAGCAGCGGCAACGCCGGGCCGGCATGCCGCCCGTGGCCAGCGCCAAGCCCTGGCTCGCACGGTAACCCTGACCCGCGCTGTCACACTGGCCGCCGCCATGGGCCTCTGCACCGGCGCCTGGGCCGCCGAGGACGATAAGAAAGGTCCCGAGACCGGCATTCCCGACCCCTCGATCGCGACCAGCCTGCCGATGAACGGCGATCCCGGCGGACATCGCGCCCGCCTCGCCGAGCGCGGCGTCACTTACCAGCTCAACTACATCGGCGAGGTGCTCGGCAACACCACCGGCGGCTTGAGCCGCGGCACCGTCTACGACGGTCGCCTGGAAGCGGTCATAGAGGCCGACCTCGAGAAGCTCGCCGGCCTCAAGGGGCTCTTCTTCCACGCCAATGGTTTCTGGATCCACGGCGAGGGTCTCTCGACACGGCACATCGGCAACTTCATGGCCGTCAGCAACGCCGAGGCCCTGGAGACGGTGCGCCTGTTCGAGCTGTGGCTCGAGCAGAAGTTTATGGGCGACAAGGCATCGGTCCGTGTCGGCCAGCTCGCCGCCGACAGCGAGTTCTTCATCTCCGGCTATGCCGGCCAGTTCATCAACGGCACCTTCGGCTGGCCTGCCTACATGGCTGCCGACCTGCCGAACGGCGGCCCGGCCTATCCTCTCGCCACGCCGGGCATCCGCCTGAAGCTCGATCCGACGCCCAACCTCACCCTGCTCGCCGCCGTCTTCAACGGCGATCCGGCCGGACCGTCCGTCGATCCGCAGCGCGCCAACCGCCACGGCACCAGTTTCCGCGTCCAGGACCCGGCCCTCGTCATGGCCGAGGGTCAATATAAGTACAACCAGGACAAGGGCGCCCCTGGGCTCGCCGGCACGGTGCGCCTCGGCGGGTGGTATCACTTCGGCGACTTCGACGACCAGCGCTTCGGTACGGACGGTCTCTCCCTCGCCAACCCGCTGAGCAACCGAAACCCGCTGCAACGCGGCGGCAACTGGGGCCTCTACGGCGTCATCGACCAGCAGATCTGGCGCCCCGCCGGCGGCGAGCCGGACAAGGGCGTTGGCGTCTTCGCCCGCGTCGCCGGCAGCCCGTCCGACCGCAACCTCGTGGACTTCTACATCGACGGCGGCATCGTCTTCTCCGGCGTCGTGCCGCGTCGCCCCGACGACAGCTTCGGCGCCGCGTTCGCCTACGCCCGCATTTCCGGCGACGCGCGCGATTTCGATCGCGACCTGATCGCTGGCGGCGCCATCCAGCCGGTCCGCGACCACGAGGCGGCCCTTGAGATCAACTACACGGCGCAGATCGTGCCGGGCTGGACCATCACCCCCGAGTTCCAGTACATTTGGCACCCCGGCGGTAATGTTTCCTCCACGGCCAATCCCGCCAGCGCCGTCGGCGATGCCGTCGTGCTCGGCGCCCGCACCGTGGTCAGGTATTGAAGCGGCGGTGATGGCAAGCAGGTGAAAGGTTTGATGCTGGAATGCGGCTGACCAAGCAGACCGGGCACGCGATCAGGATCCTCATCGACTGCGCGCGCGGCGGCGATCAGCTGGTCAAGACGGCCGAGATCGCGCGCCGCCTCGACATCACGCCCCAGAACGTCTTCAAGATCGTGCATCTCCTGGCCCACGCAGGCTTCGTCAAGGCCGTGCGCGGTCCCAACGGCGGCGTCCGGCTGGCACGGCCGGCCAGGGAGATCCGCATCGGCGACGTGGTCCGCGCCATGGAGGTGACCTCGGTCGAGGTCGAGCCGGAAGGCGCCTCGGCCGCCGATTCCACCGGCCTGCCGATCAACCGTGTCCTCGACGACGCGCTCGGCGCTTTCATTCGCGTCCTCGACCAGCACACGCTCCACGACATGGCCGCCGGCGGCGTGCCGGACGTGACCAGCCCACCGCCGAGGACCGGGCGGAAATCGACCCGCGCCGAGCGCGCCGGCGTATCTCCCCTGCGGCGCGGCGACGCACGCCGCTGACCGGCGTCAGGCCGAAATCCCGCATTCGGCATGGGGCCCGCGCGCAAGCCCATGCGGCGGCGCTAAATTCCGGACTCTGGAACCATTCAAAACAGAAGTTGGAATAGTTCCAGGGTGTTGGCGCGCTGGAAAATGGGTTGACCTTGATTTGGGTCATGGTGCTTAGTTGCAAATGACTTTCAACTGCCGATGTCGGGGCCTTGAACCCCTTCGATTGGAGACGCGACATGACGACTGCGGGACGCGGACGCCCGGGCATGCTTGCCAGGCGCTCCGGACCTACCTCCGATCTGGCCGCGCGCGGCGACGGCCTGCCCGGCCCCGTCGACCTCGTCGGATTGGGCTTCCGGGGATGGGTCTGCGGCTACCGCACCGGTGATCTGGGCTGCTGGGAGCGGGTCTGGAGCCTCTATTCCAGCGTGCTGGAGCCAAAGCCCGCCGAGGCGGCGGTCCAGTGCCTCGGGGCGTGGGTCAAGGCGCTGCGCGGCGCTTCCCGTCACGACCTCGAAGTCCAGCCGCTCGACGCCGGCAACTTCTGCCGCGACGAGTGCCTCGCCATCTCCATGATCGCCGCCTGCCAGCACAACACCTGCCCGGCCATGCGCGCCTGCGCCTTTGCGCTGATCGACACCGCCCACGTCGAGGAGGTGCTGCATCACACGGGCACCTACGCGCTGACGCTGCGCAGCCTCGACAAGGTGGTGCCGCCGCAGTGGATCGTGAACGCCAACGCGTTCATCGATGCCGCGCCGGTCCGCCTGCACTAGGGGAGCTGGGTGCCATGATCGTCTGCTCCTGCAATGTCATCTCGGACGCCGATATCGAGCAGGCCCTGATCGAGATCATGCGTCTCGACCAGCCGCCGCTGCCGACGCCCGGCGTGGTGTGGAAGCACCTCTCGCGCAAGATGCGCTGCTGCGGCTGCGCGCCGCTCGCCGTCGAGACCATCTATGCCCGCATGCAGAAGCTCGAGCGCGAAGGCGTCATCTGCCCTGAGAAAGGCAAGGTGATGCGCGGCCAGCTCCTGCGCCTCAAGGCCAGGAAGTGCCCGCCGTCCACCGAGCCGGAGAGCACGGCCCTGGATGACAAGCCGCTTGTCGCCGCCGCCTGAAGGGCGGCCGCTCAAACCTCGCGCGGCTCCAGCCCGGCATCGATGAACAGCGCCAGCCAGACCGTCGGCTGGTCGGGATCGGTCCACGTCACCCGATGACGGCAGTGCGCGGGAAGGTAGACCGCGTCACCCGGCCCGAGCGCCCGCTCTCCCTCCTCGCCCTCGATGGCGAGGCGAGCGGCACCGGAGAGCACCATCACCCACTCGGCTTGACCCTGGTCGTACCAGAAGCCCTCCGGAGAGGCCTGCCCCTCCGAGACGATCCTCTCGAGGCGCACACCGCGCGCCTCGAGCAGCAGGTCCATGACTTCGCCCCCGGCCACCGGCGGCAGCCCGGAAAGAAGGCTCCGCGCGCCAATCAAGCGCCGCCGCCCCGGAGCTTCTCGGCCATCAGCGCGATCGTCCGCGCGTACACGTCGGCCTTGTTCCACTCCTTGATCACCGCGTAGTTCGCGCTGCCGGGCCCCCACGAGGCGCCGCGCTGCCAGCCGTGCGACTTCATGAAGTTGGCCGTCGAGGCGAGGATGTCGGGCACGGAGTGCACGAGGTCGCGCCGCCCGTTGCCGTCCTGATCGACCGCGTACTTGTCGTAGGAGCCGGGCAGGAACTGCACCTGCCCGATCTCGCCCGCCCAGCCGCCGCGCATCTCGCCCGGGCTCATGTCGCCCTTCTGCACGATGCGCAGCGCCGCCATCAGGTGCGGCTGGAAGAAGTCCGAGCGCCGGCAGTCGTAGGCCAGCGTCGCGATCGATCGGAAGATCGAGTACTTGCCCGCGCCGTCGGCCCCGAAGTTGGTTTCCAGGCCCCAGATCGAGACCAGGATCTCCTTCGGCACGCCGTACCGCTTCTCGATGCCGTTGAGCAGCGCGGCGTGCGAGCTCATCTTCGCGCGGGCCTTCTGCACCAGATAGGTCCCGACACGGCGCTGGTAGAAGGTATTGAAGTCGAGTTTGAACGACTTCTGCGAGCGGTCGCGCGAGATGACCGCCGGATCGTACGTGACGCCGTCCAGCGCCCGCTTGAGCGTCGCCTCCGAGATGCCGGAGCCGCGCGCCTTCTGCCGGAAGTCCCCCATCCAGGCGTTGAAACCGCTGCCGTCGCTGCCGCAGCGGGCGGCCATGGCGGCGCCTGCCGACGCGAGGTTGGCCGCGAGCACCCCGGCTCCGGCGAGCATGAGACCGGCAACGGCCACACGAGCTTTCATGTCATCTCTCTCCAACATTCATCCGTGGGGGCACATGGCAGATCGAGGCCGGGTTGTCTATGGGAGCGAATGCCGCTATGACTATGGTCATGACCATGGTCACATCGAGGTGACGCCCACGCGCGAGGTCGGAATGCGTGAGATCAAGGCCAGCGAGTTCAAGGCCAGATGCCTGAAGCTGCTCGACGAGGTCGCGGAGACCGGCGAGCCGATCGTCGTCACCAAGAACGGCAAGCCTGTGGCGCGGCTGGAGCCTGCCGCCGAGAAAGCAATCGCCCATTTCGGTCGGGGCGCTGCGGAGGTCCGCATCGTCGATCCCGACGACGATCTCGTCGACGTGCTCCGTCCCGAGGACATCGAAGCCTGGTACCCGCCGGAGGCGACCGCGCCCCGCCCGAAGCGCAAGCGGTCTGCCTGATGGCCCTCCTGCTCGATACCCACACGATCCTCTGGTTCGATGCCGGATCGAAACGGATCGGTCCGGGCGCGCGCCGCGCCATCGAGCGCGCCCTGGCCTCCGACGTCGTCCAGATCAGCGCCATCACGTTCTGGGAGATGCGCCTGCTTCAGAAATATGGGCGCATCGATCTCACCACGCCCGTCGCGACGTTCCGGCGCAACTTGCTACGCTCTGGCTATCAGGAGCTCTCGATCGATGGCGAGCTTGCAACCGCGGCGGTCGATCTGGACTGGAGCCATCGCGACCCGGCCGACCGCTTCCTCGTCGCCACCGCCCGCGTCCACGGCGCCACCCTCGTCACGGCGGACGAGAGCATCCTGGCGTGGCCCGGCGACCTGGAGCGCCTGGACGCAAGGGAATAAGCCACTCAACCTGCGTTCCAATACTCTCGCTTGATCAGCAGCGCCACGAGCACAGCGATGTTCCCGGCGTCGTCGACGCCGCTGTGGTGGCGCCCGACCAGAGGCAGGCCGGCAAGCTCGAGAGCCCGCGCCATGCCGGGCTTCTTGGGCAGCCCGAACGCCGCGGCGAAGGCCTTCTTGGCGTTGGTGTGCCGCGAGCTCAGTGGGTAGCCGATTCCCGCCTGCGTGCACTGGCGCTCGAACTGCTTGCGGTCGTAGTCGCCCCAGCTCGCCCAGGGCCGCATGCGGCCGGCGAAATCGCGCTCCAGCACGCGGCAAGCCTCGACGAAGGAGATGCCACCGGCGACGGCCTCCGCCGTCAGCCCCGTCAGCTTGGTGCAGAAGGCGCTCACCTGCGAGCGCTCCGGCCGTACGAGGATGCTGCGGCGCTCGACCGCCTGCCGCGTACCCGCATCGAGGACGCAGATGCCGATCTCGATGATCTCGTTCACCTGCCCCGGTGGCGGCGCGCCCTTCCAGCACGTCGCCTCCACGTCGATGATGTTGATCAGCCGCTCGGTCATTCGGCTCCGATCAATTCGCCCCTTCCAGCAGCCGCCGCGCAATGACCTGCGCCTGGATCTCCGCCGCGCCCTCGAAGATGTTGAGGATGCGCGCGTCGCACAGCACGCGGCTGACCGGATACTCCAGCGCGAACCCGTTGCCGCCGTGGATCTGCAGCGCGTTGTCCGCGTTGGCCCAGGCGATGCGCGCGCCGAGCAGCTTGGCCATTCCGGCCTCGAGGTCGCAGCGGTGCCCCTGGTCCTTCTCGCGCGCCGCGAAGTAGGTGAGCTGCCGCGCGATCATGGTCTCCACCGCCATCATCACGATCTTGTTGTAGACGCGCGGGAAGGCGTAGATGGGCTTTCCGAACTGGTTGCGCTCCATGGCGTACTTGAGGCCCAGGTCCATCGCGCACTGCGCCACGCCCACCGCGCGCGCCGCCGTCTGGATGCGCGCCGCCTCGAACGTGTTCATGAGCTGCTTGAAGCCCTGCCCCTCCTCGCCGCCGAGGAGATGCGACGCCGGCACCTCGAAGGCGTCGAACGAGATGTCGTACTCCTTCATGCCGCGATAGCCGAGCACGTGGATCTCGCCGCCGGTCATGCCGTCCGCCGGGAACGGGTTGGCGTCGTCGCCGCGCGGCTTCTCGGCCAGCAGCATCGACAGGCCCTTGTAGCCCTTCTCGTTCGGGTTCGTGCGCACCAGCAGCGTCATCAGGTCGGCGCGCACCGGATGCGTGATCCAGGTCTTCTGCCCCGTCACCTTGTAGGTATCACCCTCCTTGACCGCGCGCGTCCTCAGCGAGGCGAGGTCGGAGCCCGTGTTGGGCTCGGTGAACACGGCGGTCGGCAGGATCTCGCCCGTGGCGATCTTCGGCAGGTACTTGGCCTTCTGCTCCTCGGTGCCGTTGTTGAGAATGAGCTCACCCGCGATCTCCGATCGCGTCCCGAGCGAGCCGACGCCGATGTAGCCGCGGCTGAGCTCCTCCGAGACGATGCACATGCTCTCCTTGCCGAGAGCCATGCCGCCGTACTCCTCCGGCAGCGTCAGCCCGAACACGCCGAGCTCGGCGACGTGCTGCACGATCTCCATCGGGATGTAGTCGTTCTTCAGGTGCCACTCGTGCGCGTGCGGAACGACCTCGGCCAGCGAGAACTTGCGCATCTGCTCGTGGATTTCCGCATGCACGTCGTCGAGACCCGAGTCGCCGAACGTCGTCGCCGTCGGATGCTCCTCGATCAGCTTGGCGATGCGCGTCTTGATCGCCTGCGTGCCGCCCTCGGCGACGAGGCTCGCCACGGCGTCCTCGAAGGCGCGCACGTCGGCAGTGGCGACGCCCAGCGCCTGCGGCCGGATCGTCTCCACCTGGCTCATCGGAATGCCGCCCGCGATCTGCGCGCAGTATTCCGAGAACCCGGCGGCGAGGATCAGCTGCTCGAATTCGTTGAAGCGGCCCTCCGCCGAGAGACGATCGGCCCAATGGTGCATCTGCCGCAGCGCCTCGACATATGTCGCCAGCCACGCCAGGCCGTGCGCCACATGCTGCGCGTTGTCGATGCCGCCCAGCTCGGCGACCTTGGCGCGCACGCCGGCCTTCGCCGCCACCAGCACCTTGTCGGCCGCGTCCACGGCGCCGCCGCAGCGTTCGATCAGCTTCGCCGGCCCGTCGGCCAGGATGTTGCGCTCGGTGGTCAGCTCGGCGGTCGACATGATGGCTCCTCGACGGTTCTGGAGTGGTCCGGCCGCGGCGGGGCGGCCGCTGAGCAGGATTTCCGAAAGGTGTTCTTCCGGCTTTCCGTAGCCTAGGCTTCGCGCCGCAACATAGTCGGCCCGCGCGCGCTGGCAATGCGTTTGAACGAGACCGCGACCGGAATGGACGTACGACTTTCAGCGGTCCCCGTCGGCGTCGGGTATGCCCGGTGCTCGAGCCGCTGGCTCGCCCCCGCCGTCGCGGCGTTCCGCCGGGCCGCGCACGATGACCACGCTCGCCTCGTCGCGCCAGAGGCCGTTGCCGCGGCGCGCGGGAGGCGCCGGAAGCCGGCTGGTCCGCGCCCCGGCTCCCGCGCCGGTGGTGCGACGGTCGGGCCGCTCGACCGGCGCCGCCGGCGGCTCCTGGATTCCCGTCAGTACCGAGCCGATGCGTTCGCGCAGCGATCGGGCGGACGAGCCCGGATCGGCTCCCGCTTCTCCGAGCACCGCGCCCAGCCTTTCCCTGAGCGACCGCGAGCCCGGACGCGGAGCGGCGAGCACGTCGCGTGGCGTGGCCTCGGAGCGGCGCGCGGTTGCGGCCCCACGGCCGACAATGACCACGCTCGCCTCGTCCATGTCCGATGCCGCCGCCGCCTCATCGAAGCCCGCCGTGCCGCTACTCTGCGCCTCAGCGGCAAGGCTTTCCCCTCCCCCTTGCGGCCCGGCCGCGGCACGTTCCCCTCCCCCTTGCGGGGCGGCCGCGGCACTTTCCCCTCCCCCTCGTGGCGCGACCGCAGCACTTTCCCCTCCCCCTCGTGGCGCGACCGCAGCACGTTCCCCTCCCCCTCGCGGGGAGGGGTCAGGGGTGGGGGAGAAAGGTGCGGTGGGGGAGAAAGGTGCGGTGGGGGAGAAAGGTGCGGTGGGGGTGACAGGTGAGGTGGGGGTGAAAGGTGCGGCGGGGCTAGAAAATTCGGCGGTGCTGACAGTCACGGAGGGTGCACGGCCCACGGCAGCCGCTTCGCCCCCTGCCTCCGCGCCCGTTTCAGTCGTGCCCGCGTACCAGCCTGGCACGCTGTTATGGTGCCGGAGCGCATCCAGCGCCGCGCCCAGCGCCTCGTAGGTCCGGAACAGCGGGTGACCCGCGAAGTCGTCGCCGAGCCGCACATGCGCTTCCGCGCGCGGAACGGCCAGCCCGCCCTCCGCATACTCGGCCACCAGGCCCGGCCATCGCCCGTCCAGGTGCCCGAGCCCGCTGGTGACCGTCTCCAGGGCGGCTGAGAGTTGGCTCTCGATCTCGGGCAGCGGTCGGGTCATGCGGAAACGGCCTCGCGAGCAGGTCCTGCCGGGCGCCGGCTATTCCACCGGCTTTCCCTTAGGATAGGCAATCAGCGCCACCGCCGCCATGGCAAGAACCATGCCTGCGAGCTGGATCGGCAGCAGCCGCTCTCCGAACATCAGATAGGCCATCAGCGCCGTGGTCGCGGGCACAAGGTAGAACAGGCTCGACACCCGTGACACCGCGCTGGACCGGATCAGCAGCATGAGCAGGCTGATCGCCCCGATCGACAGCACGATGACGAGCCACCCGAGCGCCAGCGCGAACTCCGGGCTCCACGTCACCTGCCGCGTCTCGAGCAGCAGCGACATCGGCAGCGCCAGCGTCAAGGCCCCGAGGTATTGCCAGATCGCGCCGCCGACGAGGTCGATGCTCCCCGCAGCGCGCTTCTGGTAGATCGTGCCGAAGGTGATCCCGCCGAGCGCCACCAGCGCCGCGCCGATCGTCGCCGCGTTGATGCCGGTTCCACCCCCGGCCGCCACCGAAACCTCGATCTTGGGCGCCAGTAGCAGCGCGCTTCCGGCGATCCCCAGCACCAGCCCGGCCCATTCCCGCCCCCCGGCCCGCTCGCCGAGCACCAGCCCCGCCAGCACCGAGGTCACGATCGGCTGCAAGCTCACAATCAGCGCCACGACGCCGGCCGGCATGCCGTGGCGCACCGCCCAGAACACCCCGGAAAGGTAGAGGCCGTGGACACCGAGCCCGACGATGGCCGAATCGCGCCGCTGCGGCCACGTCAGCCGTGGCGAGCCGACAGCCCAGCCGAGCATCCCCAGTAGCGCGATCACGGCGGCGAAGCGCAGCGTGAGGAAGGTGAATGGCTCACAGTCGCCGATGCCGAGCTTGACCGCGATGAACCCGGTCGACCACAGGAACACGAACAGGGCTGGCGCCAGGCGCATGAGCATGAGCGGCTCGTTTTTTGATTGCCATGACCGGCCGGACGCAGTCCTGCCGGTAGTAGCCGGGATTTCCGTCCCGGAACAAGGCCGGTCCACGGCCATGACTTCAGATGAACGAGGGCCATGAGCCACAGCCATGGCGAAATCCTCCCGTCCCCTGTACGTTCGCCGCCGTCACAGCGGACGCGAGGCCCCATGAACCCGAAGTCGAAGACGCTACTTGCGGCCATCTACAGGCTCTACGAGCATTCGGGCTTCTCGCTCGCCGGCGCCGTGGCCTTCTCGTTCGTCGTGTCGCTGTTCCCGTTCTGCATCTTCCTCGGCGCCATCGCCGGCGTCCTGGGCGGCCGCGAGCTCGCCAACGAGGCCATCTCGCAGCTCTTCCACATCCTCCCCGACCGCGTCGCCCAGGGGCTCGCCCCCGAGGTCGAGGCCATCATGACCAACAGCCGCATCGACCTGCTGACCTTCGGCGCCTTCGTGGCGCTGTTCTTCGCCACCAGCGCCATCGAGACGCTCCGCGCCGCCCTGAATGGTGCCTACCGCGTCCGCGAGACCCGCCCGTACCTCTTGTCGCTCCTGATCAGCACGGTCTTCGTGCTCGTCAGCGCCGTTTCGATGCTGGTGCTGACCTGGGGCGTGGTCGTCGGCCCCCGGCTCGCCGCGCGCTTCGAGCCCGAGCTGACGTCCGTGCTGCTGAACGCGAGCTGGCTCGGCACCGCCACGCGCTACGCCATCTCGGCTGCGGTCATCGCGATGCAGCTCGTCGCCTTCCACCTGTGGCTGGCGGCCGGCCGCCGCTCGTTGCGCCAAGTGCTGCCCGGCGTCGCCTTGAGCACCTTCCTCTGGCTGCTCACCGCCGCTCTCTATTCCTATTATTTGAACTTGAACGACTACGCGCGGTTCTACGCCGGCCTGTCGCAGCTCATGGTGGCGCTGATTTTCTTCCAGGTGACCGCGATCATCATCATCCTCGGCGCCGAGCTCAATCGCGGCCTGATCGAGCTGGGCGTCATCGAGAGCGAGCCGGACGAGGATGTCGCCGGCGTTGAGCAGTCGGGGGCTCGCGGCAAGACTTGAGATCTACGCGGGATAGAGCCCGCCGACGGCCATCTTGAACGCGATCTCGCCCACCAGGACGATGCCGAAGCCGATCAGAACGATGCCGGCGATCCTGTTGACCAGCTTGAGCTTTTCGCCCGTGAGCCGGTGCCGGATGCGGCCGATCATGTGCGACAGGCCAACCCACCAGGCGAAGCTCCCGCCCATCACCGCCGCGACCATGGTCAGCGCGTCGACGTAGCTCTTGACCTCGACGAACGAGCTGATGCCGCCGAAGATCGCGAACAGGCCCAGCACCGCCCCCGGGTTGGTGATGGTGAGGAAGAACGTCTGCGGGATGTCCCAGACGAAATCCTTGAGCGATTCTCGATGCATGTCCTCACCGGCCGGCACCACCAGCCGCGGCTCGGTCAGGTAGAGCTTGATGCCGAACGCCGCCAGCGCCAGCCCGCCGATGACCTGGATCGCCGACCGGTAGTACTGAACGACGCCCGAGATGGCGCCGACGCCGAGACTGGCGAACAGCGCGATCAGGCCGTCGCCCATCATGGCCCCCATGCCGGCCGCGACGCCGCCCCAGAACCCGCGCTCGATGGCGCGCTGGATGCACAGCACGTTGACGGGACCGACCGGCGCCGCCACAAGGATGCCGATGACCGCGCCGACGGGAATGATGAGGGGATTGGGGATCAGCTCCATCGTGCCGACCGGCCCCGCGGGTTCGGACACGTGCCGGAGCGGCGCTCCCTGCGCGCCTGAACGTTCATGCCTCCGGCCCCCCCTCGACCGCCGCCCAGCCGGTTCCCAGACATAACGCCCGCTGTAACCCCGAGGGTCAGGACCGCCACTGCAATGACGCCATTCCTCCGCGAACGATCGACTCGGCTTTCACTATTGGTACTGACGCTGGCCGTGCTTGTCCATGCGGCCGCCACGCTCGACGTGGGCGCTGCCGAGCCCGCTCGCAAGCCCGCTCCGCCCGTCGCGGCCCAGAACGCCCCGCCCGCGGGTCCGCCCGGTCCCGCTTCGAGCGCCGCCCCGGCGGTGAAGCCGGTGCCCCTGCCTCAGCCCGCCGCCGAGATGCGCGAGGCGATCCTCACCGCCGTCCACGCCGGTAGCATCGACGAGCTGCGAATTCCCCTCGAGTGGAACGAGATAAAGCCGGACGTCGCCCCCGGCCGCGTTGACGATCCGGTCGCCTATTGGCGCAAGATCTCGGGCGACGGCGAGGGCCGGGAGATCCTGGCGGTCCTCGGGCGCATCCTCGAGCTGCCGCACGCGGTCGAGCCGCTCGGCAAGGATTTCGAGAACAACCGCGTCTTCGTCTGGCCGTACCTGGCGCTGGCAGATCTGTCGAGGCTCACGCCGGCCCAGGAGGTGGAGCTCTATCGCCTCGTCTCGCCCGCCGAGGCCAAGGTGATGAAGGAGAGGAAGCGCTGGACTTGGTGGCGCCTGTCGATCGGCGCCGACGGCACCTGGCACTCCTTCACCAGGGAATAGGAAGGGAGTAGGGCGGGCGTGGCCCCTATTCACTATTCCCTATTCCCTATTCCCTATTCCCTATTCCCTATTCCCTATTCCCTATTCCCTCTCTACTCAGGCCATGTTCCAGAAGCGGATCGCGGCCGGTCCGAGGATGACGAGGAACAGCACCGGCAGGAAGAATATGATCATCGGCACCGTCAGTTTCGGCGGCAGCGCGGCGGCCTTCTTCTCGGCTTCCGCCATGCGGATCTCGCGATTTTCCTTCGCCATCACGCGCAACGCCTGACCCACCGGCGTGCCGTAGCGCTCGGCCTGGATGAGCGCCGTCGACACGGCCTTGACGCCCGGGATGCCGGTGCGCTTGCCGAGGTTCTCGTAAGCCTGCCGGCGTTCCTGCAGGTAGGAGAGCTCGGCCGTCGTCAGCGACAGCTCCTCGGCCAGCTCGATCGACTGCGTGGTGATCTCCTTCGACACCTTGCCGAACGCCGCCTCGACCGACATGCCGGCCTGCACGCAGATGAGAAGCATGTCGAGCGCGTCGGGGAACGACTGCTTGATCGCCGTCTGGCGCTTGCTGGCGAGGTTGGAGATGAACAGGTCGGGCAGGTAGTAGTCGAGCACCGCCGCGCCGACCGCCATCAGCACCTTGACCATCGGCGGATGCGTCAGCTCGAGCACCACGAAGACGTAGATCAGCGCCGCGAAGAACACCACGATGGGCATGATGGCGCGGAAGAACATGTAGGCGACGAGTGGCGACTGGCCCCTGAGGCCGGCCATCTTGAGGCGGGCGCGCAGCTCCTCGTTGTCGAACTTCGACCTCAGGTCGAGCTGATCGACGAGCTGCTGCATGAAGCCCTTGGGCGCCTGGCGCAGCTTGGCGCCGCTGCCCATGCCCTGCCGCTCCCGGATCTGCATCTCGGCGAGACGCGCGCTGCGCATCTTGTCGCGCTCGACGGCCATGACCTTCATGCGCTGGTTGACGCGGTCGCGCTCGAGGATCGGCAGCGCCAGCGTCAGCACCGTCGCGAAGGCGCAGACGGCCGCCAGGATTGTGACCAGGAAATCCGGTCTCGTGACCAGCTCGATGAAATCGTTCATTGGCGCTTCCCCGCGTCCACGTCGTTGGGCTTGCCGGATGCTCCCGGCAAGCCGCTCGATCCTCAGTACTTGAAGTTGATCATCTTCTTCATCGCCAGCATGCCGATGGACATCCATCCGCCGCCCATGAGCAGGAACATGGCGCCTGTCTTGGTGCTGAACAGCGGCATGATGTAGTCAGGCGCCGCCAGCGTCACCATGATCATCACGCTCGGCGGCAGGGCCGCGAGCACCATGGCGCCGGTCGTTGCTTCCGCCGCCAGGCCCTTGACCTTCATCTGCAGCTTGAAGCGGTCACGCAGCACGCCGGACAGGTTGCCGAGCGCTTCCGACAGGTTGCCGCCGGCCTGCTGCTGGATGCCGATGACGATGGCGAGGAACTTCACCTCCGGCAGCGGCATGCGGTCGATGAGCCGTTCGAGCGCCTCCGTCAGCGACACGCCGACGCGCTGCTGCTCGACGACCTCGCGGAACTCTCCCGCGATGGGCTCCGGACCTTCGGTGGCGATGATGCGCAGGCATTCGTTGAGCGGCAGGCCCGACTTGACGCCGCGCACGACGACGTCGATCGAGTTGGCCATCTCGCGCAGGAACTTCGCCTGGCGCCGCTTGATCGCCCGCTTGAGCCACCAGCGCGGCAGGCCGAGACCGCCGACGAACGCCGCCACGAGGGCGCCGAGCTGGCTCGTGCTCGACAACGGAAACGACGCCAGCACGAGCACGGCGGAAATCGCCGCAGTGACGGCGCTGATGATCCAGAAGGTCTTGGGCGTGATCTGCCAGCCCGCCTGCTCCATCCTGAGGCGCAGCGAGACCTTCTTCTTCTGCCGCTTGTCGTCGATCTCCTTGAGCGAGTCCGCGACCGCCTTGCGCCGGTTGGCGGTGTTGTCTGCGGCCGAGCGCACTGCCACCTTGGTGGCGCGCGATTCGGTGACGCTGGCGATGCGCTTCTCGGTCTGCTTCTCGCCCGACAGATAGGGCCACGCGAGGGTAAGCACGACCGCCGCGAAAGCGATCGCACCAAGCATTATGGCGATGAGCTGTGTGTTCTCGCCGTCAAGCATTGGCCTCTCCCACGGGGTTGCCGTTTCTGTCGAGAACCTCGGCGCTGGCCAGCGCCGCCGCCACGCGGTCCGTCTCGTTGTAGTACTCTGCCCGGTCCCAGAAGCGCGGCCGTGCGATGCCGGTCGAGCGATGCCGTCCGGTGAGCTTGCCGTTCATGTCCTCGCCGGTGATGTCGTAGACGATGATGTTCTGCAGCGTGACGACGTCGCCTTCCATCCCGAGCACCTCGGTGATGTGCGTCACCTTGCGGCTGCCGTCGCGCAGTCGCGAGGCCTGCACGATGACGTCGATCGAGCCGGTGATCATCTCGCGGATGGTCTTCACCGGCAGCGCGTAGCCGCCCATCATGATCATCGACTCGAGACGGCTGATGGCCTCGCGCGGCGAGTTGGCGTGCAGCGTTCCCATCGAGCCGTCGTGGCCCGTGTTCATGGCCTGCAGCAGGTCGAAGGCCTCGGGTCCGCGGACCTCGCCCACGATGATCCGCTCGGGACGCATACGAAGACAGTTCTTGATCAGGTCGCGCATCTTGATCTCGCCCTCGCCTTCGAGGTTGGGCGGGCGCGTTTCGAGGCGTACCACGTGCGGCTGCTGCAGCTGGAGCTCGGCCGAGTCTTCGCAGGTGATGATGCGCTCGTCGTGATCGATGCAGCCGGTGAGGCAGTTGAGCAGCGTCGTCTTGCCCGAGCCCGTGCCGCCGGAGATCAGCACGTTGCAGCGCACGCGGCCGATGACCTCGAGGATCGTCTTGGCCTGCGGGCTGATCGAGCCGAACTTCACGAGCTGCTCGAGCTTCAGGCGGTCCTTCTTGAACTTACGAATGGTGAGCGCCGGTCCGTCGATGGCGAGCGGCGGCGCGATGACGTTGACGCGCGATCCGTCGGGAAGGCGCGCGTCGCAGATCGGGCTCGATTCGTCGACACGCCGGCCCACCTGGCTGACGATGCGCTGGCAGATATTCATCAGCTGCATGTTGTCGGCGAAGCGGACGCTGGTCCTCTGCACCTTGCCGCCGACCTCGATGTAGGTCGTGTCGGCGCCGTTGACCATGATGTCAGCGATGTCGTCACGGGCCAGCAGCGGCTCGAGCGGGCCGTAGCCGAGGACGTCGTTGCAGATGTCCTCGAGCAGCTCCTCCTGCTCGGCGATCGACATGACGACGTTCTTGATCTGGATGATCTCGCTGACGATGTCGCGGATCTCCTCGCGCGCCGCCGCCGAGTCGAGCTTGGCGAGCTGCGTGAGGTCGATCGTGTCGATCAGTGCGTTGAAGACCGTCGTCTTGACGTCGTAGTACTCTTCCGAGTGCCGGCGCTGCGGCTCCGCGGCGGGCGGCTCCGCCCGCGGCGGGGCTGCCGCCGGCGGGCTCTGCGCCGTCTTGGTGGCCTCGGGAGCCTTGGCGGCGCCCGCCAGCGGCACGGGCTGCGCCACCACGGGCTTGCGCGGCGTCGAAGGGTCGTTTGAGCGCCTGCCGAACATGTCGCCTGTTCCCTGTCCTTATGCCTTGATCAGAGCTTGATGTTGAACCGCTGCAGGATCGGAGCGAGCGGCGCCAGCGGCGACTTCTTCTCGATCTTGATCTCCTTGCGGCGGCTCATCGACAGCGCGATGTCGCGGAACGCCTGCGCCGACTTGGCCTTGGCGTTGAGCTCCTCGATCATCTGGCCGTTGTTGGAGGCCTGGCCGAACGTCTCCGGGTCGTACTCGACGATCGCCGTGGCCTTGAGGTCGAGCGCCTGCTCGAACTCCTTGACCGAGATCTCGGGGCGCTTCGGCACGTTGGCCATGTTGATGACCAGGTGCGGCTTGCCGTCGTGCTTGCGCGACTGCTTCAAGAGATCGACGATGCTCTTGGCGTTGCGCAGGTTGGCGAGGTCGGGAACGCAGGTGATCGTCACCTCGTCGGCCTGCATCAGCACGCGCTTGGTCCAAGGCGACCAGCCGTGCGGCAGGTCGACGGCGACGTACGGCACGTTCTGCCGGACGACGTCGAGCACCATCTCGACCGCGTCGGGCGAGATCTCGTAGTCGCGGTCGAGCACGACCGGCGCGGCGAAGATCGACAGCCGGTCCGAGCACTTGGTGAGCAGTCGGTCGAGCAGCACCTCGTCGAGGCGCTCCGGGCTCTGCAGGGCCTCGGCGATGCCCTGCACGGGATCCTGGTTGAAGTCGAGGCCGGTGGTGCCGAAGGCGAGGTCCAGGTCGGCGACGATGACGTTGCTCTTCAGCACCTCCGACAGCGTCCACGCCGCGTTGTGGCACATCGTCGACGAGCCGACGCCGCCCTTGGCGCCGATGAACGCGAAGATGTGCCCGACGGGATCGGTGTCGGGATGGTTGTAGAGGTTGGAGATGCTCTCCATCAGCCCGACCGGCGTCACCGGCGCCACGAGGTACTCGCTGACGCCGCGGTTGAGCAGCTCGCGGTAGAGCACGACGTCGTTGACGTGACCGACGACGAGCACCTTGGTGCCCGAGTCGCACGATTCCGCCAGCGCATCGAGCTCGCCGAGCATCTGCCCGCGCGGCAGCGTCGACTCGACGATGATCAGGTTTGGCGTCGGGCTCTCCTGGTAGTGCGCCACCGCCGCCGCCGCGCCGCCCATGTGCACCGAGACATGGGCCTTGGTCAGGCGGCGGTCCTCCGACGCGATCTGGACGATTTCCGCCAGATCGGGTCTCTCGCAGAACGCCTGGATCGAGATGCGCGGGATTGGCCGGGCGCGCTGAGCGTCCTCGCCTCCCTCGTACTCGCCCCCCATCGGCTCCTCGTCGAGGTAGCCGGCCTGCTGCTCGTCTGTAACTGAGAGTGCTTGCCTGGACATGACTGCCTCAATTGCCCTTCGTGCTGACTTTCTCGTCGTCGCTCTTGGAGGAGCTTGTCGAGGTGCCCTTGACGTACTTGTCCCAGACGACCTCGCGGCGGTCCGCCGCCCGTGGCGTCATCGTGCGCGGTCCGAGCAGGTCGGCCGGGTTGGCGATCTGGGCCGCGAGGTTGTGCTGCGTGCTGCACCCGAGGTCCGGGTAAGGCACGTTGTTCGGCTCCTCGGCCAGGTTCTTCGACCAGTTGCCGCAAGTCGGGCCCTCGGCCACGTAGCGCAGGTACGAGACGCGGATCGGCGGCTCCTCCTTGCGCTCGGCGTGGTAGGCCTCGACCGAGATCGTCGAGCTCTTGAAGCCGCGATCCTCGAGCAGCGCCCGGATCTCCTGCACCGCGGCCATGGCCGAGGCCTCGTTGGCCGATCCGCCCGGAGCCGAGATGACGAGGCGGCTGTTGCCGGCGTCGGTCGACTGGAAGTGCTGCGCGAAATCGAGCAGCTCCGCCCTCTGCGCCGGCGACAGCGACTGCGAGCCGCGCGGCACGCGGACCGAGAGGTGGGCCGGCTTCTGCGACACCATGATGGGGTGGCGCTGCGCCGGATCCACCAGCGACCATCCGGCGACGCGCGTCGGATCATCCATGTGCTTGCAGCCTGCGGTCATCGCCGCTACGGCCGAGAGTGCGATCAGAAGGGGCGCCCGGCGCCGCGCGCTGGTCAGCATGTGTGAAGTCCTGTTCGATGTCATGGCTCACTCCAGCGTGCCGGTCATTCGACGATGAAACCGTAGTCGCCCTTGAGGTCGCCCACCGGCATGGACGGGCCGCGGCCGTAGACTCGGTTGATGTGCCCGAGGAAGTTGGCCTTGAGGTCGGTCGGATCGGCGAGGCCGTCCGTCGGCCGCGCCAGCTCCTGCCGCGACGTGGGCTTCACGACATAGGGCGTTACGATGATGACCAGCTCCGTCTCCGACTTGATGAAGTCGCGGCTGCGGAACAGGGTGCCGAGCACGGGCAGGTTCTTGAGGCCGGGGAAGCCGTCGATGTTCTGCCGCGTGTCCTCGGAGATGAGGCCGGCAAGGGCCAGCGACCCGCCCGAGGGCAGCTCGACGGTGGACTTCGACTGCCGCTTCTTCAGCGCCGGGATCTGGATGTTCGACAGCGTCACGGCGCCCTCGCTCGACAGCTCGGAGACCTCCGCCTCGATCTTGAGGCTGATGCGTCCCTCGCTCATGACGATCGGGGTGAAGGCGACGCCCACGCCGAACTCCTTGTAGGAGACGCTGACCTGGCCGGTGTTGTCGACGACCGGGACCGGATACTCGCCGCCGGCGAGGAACTTGGCCGGCTCGCCCGACACCGCCGTCAGGTTGGGCTCGGCGAGCAGGCGGACGAGACCGTCACGCTCCAGAGCCCGCATGGTGTGGCTAAGGCAGTTGTTGGGTGTGTTCCAGCCGCCATAGGTTCCCGAGTTGCCGATCACGTTGGCCTTGAGCTGGTCGGCGACGACGGTGCAGCCCTGGCCATAGGCCTTCGTAGTGTCGCCACCGATCTGCCCCAGCTTGCCGAGGCCGACGGCGCTCGTCAGCGGCAGGGCGTTGGCGGTCGAGGCGGCGAGCGCCAGGTTGCCGACGCTGAGCTCGTAGCCGAGGTTGACGCCGAACTGCTTCAGCAGCGAGCGCTGAACCTCGGCGACCGTGACGCGGAGCATGACCTGCTCCTCGCCCTCGACCGTCAGCAGGTTGATCACCTTCTTCTCGTCGGTGGCGGCGCCGGCGGAGTTGCCCGACTGCGTCGTGATCGTGAAGTTGGCCCCGTTCGGCGCCGTGCTCGTGGACGTCGATCCGCTGAGCACCGGGTCGGCCTTGAGGAACTCCTTGGCGATCTCGGCGGCCTTGTTCGAGTCGGCCGGGCTGTGCACGCTGCCCGTCAGCACGATGGCCTTGCCGGCGACCTCGACCTTGATTCGCGAGCCCGGCAGGAGCCGCTTGAGAACGTCCTCGACGTCGGCGAGGTCGGTCCCGACCGTCACCTCGAGCTGCAGCACCTGCTGCCCGTTGGCGTCGAAGAAGAAGGCGTTGACCTGGCCCTGCTTCTTGGCGATCAGGAACACCCGGTTGGAGGTCTGCACGACGGCGTCGACCCGCTCGGGATCGGACACCAGCACGTCGCGCAGGTCCATCGGGAAGTTGACGAGCAGGCTCTTGCCCGTTCCGATCGTGATTCGCTTCACCATCGGCAGGCGCGAGCTCGAGGAGATGTCGAGAACGCCGGCGTGCGGGCCCTCGGCGAGCTTGTCGGCGATTTTGCCGCCGGCGGCTGCCCCGCCCGGGATGCTGGCAAGGCCGCTCACCAGAACGGCGGCCAGCAAGGCCATGAGGCTCGTTAGTCTGCGCATGTTGATACCTTCACCCTTGTCGCGTTGCGCCGTCGGCTGGCGTCAGTTGACGCCGTATTGCTGGGAACGGATGCCGTAACGCAGGACTCGGATGGCATTGCCGCGCTGCTTGCTCGGATCGTTGCCGGAGGTCGGACCATTTCCGTCGGTGTTGATATCCGCGATCGACCTGAGCGCCAGGCTGATCTCGCCCATGGCCTGGGCGCGAACCAGCACCTCGGCCTGGCGGGGGGTCAGCTCGAGCGTCGCCGTGTTGGCGGCGCCCTCGGCCGACTTCTTTCCTTCCTTGGTTTCGATCTGCTGCCCGATCGCCAGCACCCGCACGTTGCGGAACAGCGTGTCGGAGACGTGCTCCTCGGTGCCGCGGCTACGCTGCCGGCGGATCAGGATGACGTCGACATGGTCGTTGGGCAGGATCAGGCGGCCGACCGCCGTCTCCTCCTTGATGCGCGTCGCGATGGCGCGCATGCCGGCGGGCAGGATCGCGGCGAGCACGCCGCCCTGTCCGGCCTTGATCAGCTTGTTGAGGGTGATGGGCTCGCCGGCCATGACCGGAGCCCGCGCGATGGCGCCGGTGAGCTCCCGCATCGCGTTCTTGCCGGACGCGTTGTTGACGATGAAGCCCGGCGTCACGGCGTCCGACGGCCACGTCTGCCACCGGAACTGGCCTTCCGTCGCCACCTGCCCGAGCCCGATGTCGGTCCGCGCGACCAGCACCTCGGTCGCGTTGACCTGGACGATCTCCTTCTTCGGCGGCTCGGGCTTCGCGACGAAGCTCTTCATGACGACGAAGGCCAGGCCCGCGGCGCCCAGCGCAACGGATAGACCGATTATTTGAGCTTTCTTCATCGCGCAGCCGTCCTCTGACCTCGGGTTACCACCCCAATCCGAGGAAGAGTGTGCGCGAGAAGTGTCAATTAGCGGTTAACTGCCGTTATGGATCGGGGCAGCTGGGCACTTTAGGCGACGGCGGAACGTCGGCGCTCAGTGCAGCAGGAAAGTGAACCAGTGCGTGGAAGGAAACATCGACAGCGCGCCACCCGAGATCGCGATGCCGTAGGGGATGCCGGTGCCGTTCTCGTGCAGCCGCTCGGCCCACTTCGGCATCGTGCCGACCACCGCCGCCATCGGCACGAATCTGCGGTAGCCCAGGATGGCCAGCGCCAGCACGCCGCCGAGCAGCGAGACGAGCACGAGGAAGGGCATCAGGTGATCGTAGCCGAGCCACATCGCCGAGGCGGCGAGCAGCTTGGCGTCGCCGCCGCCCATCCAGCCGAGCGAGAACATCGCGATTCCGGCGACGAGCACCGCGGCGCCGACGGCGACGTGATTGATGAGCAGGGTGTCGAGAGGGAGACCGGAGATGGCCGCGGCGAGCGCGAACGCGGCCACCAGGGCGAGCGAGATCCGGTTGGGGATGGTCATCGTGAGAAGATCCATCGCCCCGGCGAACGCCATGGCCGCGGGAAACACCATAATGATAAGCGACTCGAACACGACTGACTGCTCCGCCACAAACGCGACTCGACGACGGCCGTTGACGCGGCCTGGGGGCAGTATCGCCCTGTTTGCTTAACGTCCCCCTAACGGCCGCCAGCGCCCGCCCGCGAATTTCGCTTTGCGGCCTACCCGGGGCCTTCGCTTGCCCGGCCGCACCGGCCGAATCAGTTGATCGGCCCGACGAAGGACGAGAAGATCGCCGAAAGCTTCGGCGGCAGCGCCGAAACGGCCGGAACGATGCTCACCGACACCACCAGCGCGATGAGCGCGTACTCGATCGCGGTGCTCGCGTCCTCATTGTCCGCGAATGCCTTCAGGCACCTGACAAACATCGTGCGCGACCTGTTTGATGACCACCGTCCAATTCCCACGGTTCAACTTAGGGAGGGCCGGTTAAGCGCCGGTCAAGAATCCCGGCGGGTCGGCACGCAATCCCGAATCAGTCAGGACATCGTCAACGGCTCCTTGCGGCGCCACCGGCGCGGTCGCGCCGATTCAGTTGGCCAGGTTCGCGTTGACCTGCCCGAACATCGCGTTCAGCGAGTTCTTCAGGCTCTGCAGGCTTGCGATGCCGCCGACGCCGATGATCGCGGCGATCAGCCCGTACTCGATCGCGGTTGCCCCCTGCTCGTCGGCGGCGAAGGTGCGCAAAATTTCGGTCATGGTCTTCTTCCCTGCGTCTGCTCTCGGTTCCGGTTCACTTCGGCAGCTCGTTCTGCCGGCCGCCTTTGAGCAGACGATGACACAAGCCTTTTGCCCACCTGCGAATAAAATTGTACACAGAGCACCCGCACGCACACGGATGGAGTTTCCACGGTTGTGGCAAGAAAGCAGCAACCATGCTCTTCGAGGTGCACGCACTTCGTGCCGCGCGCGTGGCTCGACGGCATTCGGGCAAGAAATCCGCAAATGAAAAGAGCCGCGGCGGTCGTCGCCACGGCTCTTTCCGGGTCTGACGGTGCCCCCGGCCTCGGGATCAGTTCGAAAGATTGGCGTTGACCCGCGAGAACATCGTGTTGAGCGAGTTCTTCAGGCTCTGCAGGCTGGCGATGATGCCGACACCGATGATGGCCGCGATCAAGCCGTACTCGATCGCCGTCGCGCCCGTCTCATCCTTCCAGAACGTCTCCAGTTTGCTCTTCATGGTCTGACCTCGATTTTCTCTGGTTTCTCTGCGATGAAATGCCCCGCCACTCCGCAAGACACATCATGCATGATCAGCCCATAATCTTGATCAGAACCAAACCGATTTGCTTTTTATATACCCGCTCGTCTGCCTCCGGATCGTCACGCGGGGCACCGCGCGGAAGCAAATGAACCGACGCCTTCGCCCCGGTTTTTCGAGCCGCTCCTGCCCGCCAGCCCCCAAAAAGCAAAGCCGCCCGGCAATCATGCCGGGCGGCTCGCTCGAACCGGATGGCAGCCGGCTGGGCCGGCCTCGCCGATTAGTTCGACAGGTTCGCGTTGACCTGCGAGAACATCGTGTTCAGCGAGTTCTTGAGGCTCTGGAGGCTGGCGATGATGCCAACGCCGAGGATGGCGGCGATCAGGCCGTACTCGATCGCGGTGGCGCCAGACTCGTCCTTCACAAAGCGAGCAACGATGGCCTTCATGGTACTCTCCCGATTACACTACACTGGACGACTTCACTTGCCCGTTCTTGGGGGGTCCATTGCCCTCCCGTCTGAACAAGTCCAATGTTAGGCGGCACCTCTTAAACGTCGGTGAAAACGACCCCCTCAGACGATTAAAATAGGCAATTGCGCGGCGTTTTCTGCGATATGGTAAAATTCTCGTTCTTTATCGCCGCCGGACGATCGGATTGAAAAGAAATTGGCCGCCGGGAGACGCCCGGCGGCCAATTTCGGAAGAAACCGCTTCGAAGCCGGCTTGCCGGCCCTCGATTAGTTCGACAGGTTCGCGTTGACCTGCGAGAACATCGTGTTCAGCGAGTTCTTGAGGCTCTGCAGGCTGGCGATGATGCCGACGCCGATGATGGCGGCGATCAGGCCGTACTCGAT
>WBZX01000144.1_pt1 | contig 67143 bp, 57 predicted proteins | sample 5204211 | NCBI WGS metagenome assembly WBZX01 (sample SAMN12344362, study PRJNA552823) | activated sludge metagenome | biome: Activated sludge suspended growth; feature: Nitrification reactor; material: Wastewater; isolation source: activated sludge from nitrification reactor of wastewater...
GACATAACCACCGCTGCGGAAACAACAACGGGCAAATACAATGGATACTCGATGCCCTCTGAATTACCGGACGGCCTCTACAGCGAAACGATGGCACCCATTATGCAGAGCCTTGACGTGCCCTACACAGCGGCGATGGCATCGAGTTCGATTTCGTAGCCGTAGTGCAGCTTGCCCACGGGGACGACGGTTCTCGCGGGGCGATGGTTGCCGAAGAACTCGGCGTAGATGGCGTTGACCTTAGGCCAGTGGCTGACATCGGACACATAGATGGTGACACGAATCACCTGATCACGACTGCTTCCTGATGCGATGAGAATGGCATCCAGGTTGGCGAGCGTTTGCCTGGTTTGTTCTTCAATGGTACCGAGAGTATGTTCCTTCTCCCCGGGCTTGATGGGGAGTTGGCCTGCGACGTAGACCACGCCCTGATGGACGATGGCCTGGGAATAGTGGCCAGCGGGAACAGGGGCTTTGTCGGTGAGGATGGGTTGCAGATTCGCCATAGGGATTACTTCATCCAGGGAAGGTGATCGAGATCGACGTTGCCACCAGTGAGGATGATGCCTACCCGTTTGCCCTTCACGGGCAGGGTTCCTTCGAGGATGGCACCGAGTGGCGGACAACAACTCGGTTCGACGATGATCTTCACCAGGCTCCACGTCATCCGCATGGCTTCGATGATCTTCTCTTCGCTGGCAGTGCCGATAGCGGTGACATGCTGACGAATGATATCGAAGGTGCGCTGCGAGAGCGTAGTGCGCAGGCCATCGCAAACGGTGTTGGGTGTCTGTTCAGTAACGAGTGTACCGGTGGTGAACGAACGGTAAGCATCATCCGCGCCACGGGGTTCGGCACCATAGACGAGTTTGCTGGGCTGACTCAGCTTCACAGCCAGTGATGTTCCAGACAACAATCCACCACCACCAGTTGGAGCAATGACAGCATCCAGATCGGGAACTTCTTCGAGCAGTTCGAGGGCAGCGGTGCCTTGCCCGGCTATCACACGATCATCATCGAAGGGGTGAATGAGTTCGTAGCCATGCTCAGCGATGAGCTTATTGACCGTACCTTCCCGGGATGCGACGTTCGGTTCGCATTCGACGATGGTGGCACCATAGCCAGCGATGGCCAGCTTCTTGGGTGCGGGTGCATTGGTAGGAACGACTACCGTGGCACGAATCCCTCGCAACTTCGCGGCCCAGGCGAGAGCAGCTCCGTGGTTGCCTGATGAATGGGTGACCACGCCACGAGCCGCATCTGCATCGGAAAAGGAAAAGACCGCATTACAGGCCCCACGTGCCTTGAACGCTCCCACCTTCTGAAAGTTCTCGCACTTGAAGTAGATGTTGGCCCCCACCAGTTCGCTTAAGCGATGGCTGTGCAGCACCGGCGTGCGATGGATGTACGGCTTGATGCGGGCATGGGCCTGGCGGATGGTATCGAGGGTGACAGAACTCATTGGTATCTTTCTGCTTTGAAGTTCTGACATCATACTATGGTGTTTGCTTCAATCCACGAAACAACTCATCCAGCAACCGGTTACTCATGCCCCAGTCGTACATCTGGCCACTGATCCTGGTAGCTGCCTCCACTTGCGTGCCTTGGGGTACCTTGCTGACTGTAACAAGGAGCTTGCCTTCCATCGTCCACAGGGAAGAAGGGATAACGGCTTGCAGGATGCAGCCATCTTCGCCTTGAGTGACTTCTTTGATCTTCTGCCCGCGCTTGGTGAGGGCACAGAGGAGGTTGAATATCACCACACCGGGCGGGGCGGTCAGCACTTCCTGGCGTTGCTTGCCGGTGTTGATGCCCCATTTGCCGTACATCGATTGCAGCACCGGGGCGATCTTGCTCATGCTGATCGGCCCCATCGGCTTGAACGCAGAATCGAAGACGTTCAGGATATCCGTTGCAGACATCCCCGGTTCGGTTTCCATCGACAGCTTGGCCAGCGTGTCCCGGATGTGAGGAACTTTCAGCAGCTCGGCATAGCGGATGTCGTTCTGCCAGAGGATGGCTGCAACCAGCGGTGTGCTCGTTGCCTCGACGGCTGGTGGCGATACGGGGGTGAGCGCTGGTGCAATGGCTGTCTCTGCTGTCACCAGCCGGGCACCGCAAGCATGGCAGAACTTGCCCGTTGCTTTCACGCCACATTCAGAACAGAACATGTCATCATCCTTGATGGGATCGCGGATTCATTCTAGCTATTTCTGGTTCAGTGTTTCCAGCCCTTTGTTTGCCTGCTGAAACTTGCTGATCGCCTGGCGCGAGAGCTCTCCGTCATTCTGAGACAATGCCTGGGCCATCAGTTGGAATCCCTCCTTCTTCAGCTCGACATAGCCCATGAGTGCCTGCCTTTGCTTAACGGAAAACGGCTTGGTGGGAACGATCCCCTGCAGACGAGCCTGCCACTCTTTCCACGCTGGGAGCAATTCCTGTTCGATAAATCGCTGTAAGAGATCAGGGGTTATTTTGCCCTGATCCGTTTGAATAGCGAGGTGGTCATATTTCTTGTTCAGCTTCTCTTCCACGTCCGTGAACTCTATCAACGCATGCTGCCACTGGGCATCAGGGCCGGAAGGCTTGGGCAGAAAGAAGAATGCTGGTGCAATCATCACTGCTGCGAACACCACCAGCAGGAGGTTCCGCCACCAGCGCATCCGCTGGGTATGCTCGTCCACCGGCTGACTAAGCAAGAGACCGCCCACAAACCCCGCCAGGGCTCCACCCAGGTGAGCAGCCATATCGATGCCGGGGACACTCCAGCCGAAGAGAAAATTGAAGATGAGAAACGCCACTCCACTTTTCCAGACATTGCGATAGATGGGCACAGGCATGGTGTGTTTGTGCAAGACCAGAAATCCCAGCATGGCTCCATACACACCGAAGATCGCTCCGGAAGCACCAGCACTGACTACCAACGGATCCCAGCGCAAGCTGAGGATGCTGCCACACAGGCCACTGACGACATAGAGGATAGCGAACCCAGTGTTGCCAAGCAGCCGTTCCATTAAAGGCCCCACGGAGAGTAGCGCCCACATGTTGAAGAAGAGATGGAATGCACCAATGTGGAGGAAGCAGCAGGTGAAGAGTCTCCAGCCCTGGCCATTGCTGGTGTAAGGCCCATAGTTGGCTCCCCATTGAATCAGGGAGGTGATGGAAGGGTTCAGCCAATCGACTCCGGTGGCCACCATCAGCAGGAAGATCAACACGTTCAGACCAACAAGGATGTTGGTCACGAACAGCCTCGGTGTCAGTTGTCTGACAACCTGCTGATATTCACGAATGTGGTTGAGGTCAGAACTCGGTGCAACTTCGAAGAGTCCCAATTTCTGACGCAATTGGTCGGCTTGCTCGAAGGTGAAGCCAGGGAAGTGAAGGTGGTAGGACTGGTTTCCTCGCTGCTTCTGCATGTGCTTCAATGCAGCAGCAGTACAGTCCACGGCCTGCAGATTCTTGAACTGTATGCCAATACCCATGCCGTCATGTGCAACCTGGTAGATGTTATCAAGAGAGGAACGAATGGTCGGAAAGCCCTGGGCAATAAACAGGCCATCCTTGATCATCAGCTTGCGCGGTCGAATCAACAGTAAAAACTGGGGAATGAAGAGAACCGACAGAATCCAGCCGAAGAAAAGCATCATCCAGTATGACGGTGCCTTCATCAATGTCATGACGATGGTGGGTAGCAACATCACCCCCATCACGATGGTGCCGACCAATCCCCTAGTTCGCATGAACGGGGCTTCCATCACCAGGTCTGCAGCAGCAGAATCTGACGAAGGTATATGCTGCGGAGTTACCTGTAATTGCGGGGGTCGCTCCGGTTGAGCAGACGCTTTGCCTAGCGTAAAGTCATACCGACAAAAGGAACAGACTTTACTCCGTGGTGGATTCTTTACTCCGCAGGCTGGGCAGGGAAGGGACATGTATTTTCTCTAAGCAACAATTCTCCATACCATCAGATCATTTGAAAGACATCTTCGCAATGGAAAAGGGTTGTCGCACCTACGAACATTGGTTATATGGCAAGCCGAAGGTCAACTCGCCTCTCAGTACAATGTCTCCAAACACCATAGAACCTGGAAACATCTGATGAAACACATCATTATTCTGCTCGTGCTGTCCTGCTTACCAGCTTCACTGCTGGCGCAAACTACTACCCTCTATGATTCATCGCTCAACACGCTGCCAGCAAGCCAGGGTTGGTTCAGCTACATCACCAACTTGCAAGGCTCTGCTACCCAGACACTGGTGACCGGTGGAACCCAACTCGTCACCACCGGCACCGCCCAGGCAGGCTACTTCAACAAGAACCCTCTCACCGGGTCACTCGTCAACGCAGGCTTCCCGACATTGAACCGCACGAATGGCTACGCCATTCGTTTTGATGTCTCGGTCACCTCCGAGTCACACAGCAACAACGATCGGGCAGGCTTCAGCATCATCGCACTCTCGAGCGATCTGCAAGGCATCGAGCTAGGCTTCTGGACCAATGAAATCTGGGCGCAGAACCAGCCCTTCACTCACGGCGAAGGTGCAGCGTTCAACACCATTCCCAGCACCAGCTATCTGCTTACCATCCAAGGCAACAGCTATTCGCTCAACGCCAACGGCACCGACATCCTGACCGGCTCCCTCCGCAACTACTCAGGCTTCGGCATCCCGTACTCGCACACGAACTTCCTGTTCCTCGGGGACGACACCACTAGTGCCAATGCCGATATCACACTGGGGCAGGTGCAACTCTTGAGTTCGATCCCCGAGCCTGCCACTTTGTTTACCATGGCAGGGTTAGGAGCGATCGCTATCATGGGTTACCGTCGTTGGCGCATTGCACATGTTCAATAAACGTGTTGTTGTCGATGTCGCTTGCCACACTGAACTCAACCCGTCTTACCTGTGTCATTCCAGCACTGGAGTAACACTTGCATCCATTCCTGCGCCATACCAACGTCATCGACTACCACCACTCGGCTATTCGTTCCCTGGCAAACGAGCTGGCAGCTGACACACCCATCGCAACTGCGTCCCGTTGCTTTCATTGGGTTCGGGATAACATTCGCCATAGCTTTGATCATGGTGACAGCCGTGTGACACTGACTGCTTCCGAGACTCTGCAGCATAGCACGGGGCTGTGCTACGCGAAAAGTCATCTGCTAGCAGCACTGCTTCGGGCCAACGGTATCCCCTGTGGGTTCGTCTACCAACGGCTGACACTCGATGAGTCAGGCACTACCTTCTGCCTGCATGGCCTCAATGCCATATGGCTACCAGAACACAACTGGTATCGCGTCGATGCCCGAGGCAATCGCGAAGGTATATCCGCATCTTTTGATCCACCACATGAGCAACTGGCCTTTGCAACAAACTTGCCAGGCGAACGACTACTAAGCGAGATCTATGCTGATCCCTTGCCTATCGTCGTCTCAGCACTGTCACGATTCAGTACGATGGCAGAAGCATGCAAGAACCTGCCGGATTGGGATGGGGAACCAATGAATTCAGAAGCTGCGAGTCACTAATACCCAATCTCTCGCCTCAGCGCTGCGGCGTGGGTCTGTCGCTTTGCCTGTAGCGATTGTCTCTCGCCTGCATCCCAGATACTGACACTGTAATCCGAATTGCTGGCAGCCAGGCGTTTGCCGTTGGGGCTCCAGGCGAGGCGGGGGTTGAAGCCGTTGTCGCCAGCGGGTGGGGCTGCTCCTCGCAGCGTCAGTACCATCTGCCCCGTGGTGGTATCCCAGAGGAGCAGTTGCATGCGATTGACAGCAGCCAGTCGCTGGCCATCGGGGCTGTAGGCCATGTCCCAGAAGGTTTCGAGCGAGTTATGGTTTGCTGATCCCTGCAACGCTTCTTCGTGCAGCCAGCGGTGCTTCTCCAGATCGAACACCACCACGCCTAGCTTCTCGCACGAAAGTGCCAGTAGTTTCGATTGCGGATGGAAAGCCATCTTCTCAACGCGCTTAAATTTGTTCGGCAGTCTCCTGATCTCCTTGCCTGTTGCTGCCTCACGAAGCACTATTTCACAGAAGCGACTACCACCGGCTGGCAGGGTGTACTCTTCATGCACCAGCAGTTGGCCATCGGGGCTGAGTGCTACCGGGCCATACACTTGGCGATCATCGAAGTAAGAATCGCAACGCACCGTCGAGAGCTTGCTGCCACTAGCCACATCCCAGACATGTATCACACGCTGCTCGCCGAACTTGCTCGCCGGAGCTGAGGTGACCAGCCGCTGACTATCACCACTGAAGGCCAGGTGCGTCACCGCTTGTGTATGTGCAAGTTGTTGCAATACTCTTCCAGATGCCAACTCGGTGATGACCACGTGATTCATGTTGGCACTGACACTCGCTGCCAGTTTGCTATCGCTGGAAAAGCAACTGATCACCGCGGGACGGATGGCCTTGTCAGTCAGATCGATCTTACTCTTCTTGAGTTCACTGCCAGAACCAGCATCGACTAACTGGATGCCGCCTTGTAACCGGTTTACCAGGACTGTGCTCGAATCGGGTGTGAAGGCTAGTGCTTCCACGCGTCGGCTGTTCCTGACATGGACGTTCAGGTACTCCTGCTGTCTGCTGATATCCCAGACCTTCACTTCGCTAGGCTGACCTGCACCACTGATCAGGAACTTGCCCGATGGGTGAAATGCCAGACACATTCCTCGACCCTGATGACCACGCAGCCGAAGCACCTCTTCACCCTGACGAATCGACCAGAGTCTGATGGTGTGATCCGCACCGGTGGTGGCCAGCCATTGTCCGTTCGGGCTGAAGGCGATAGCCCTTACATCGCCGATGTGGCCAGAGAAACTCTGCACCAGCCTTCCATCGCTTGTGCTCCACAAACGAACCACGCCACCAGCCAGACCCGCTGCCAGGTATTGCCCATCGCTACTGAAGGCAGGTCTGCCCCGACTAATGCTGGGGGTCGCCAGTGCCATGGGTGTATCGGAACCAAAGCGATGCAGATGGACAGCGCCTGCACGGACGACAGCCACCATGCTGCTGTCCGGACTGAGACTGAAGTGCATGCCCTGCGGTTTGACATCGATTGTGGCCAGCGTCTGCATCGAGAGCAGATCGTAGAGGTGACACAATCCCTTGGTATCCACAACTACATAACGGGTGCCATCCGGCGAAAAGGTAACCGCATGCGAATCTACAGGAAGGGGGATCACATGCTGAACAGCTTTGTTCGCAACATCAGCAATGACGATCTGTTCACGATCATCGCCGATCCAGGCGAGTCGTTTACCCTGGTCCAGGTATCGAACCTGTTGGATAAATCTCGGATGCGGGAACTCGGCGATGGGCTGAACTGCCTGCTCGTTCCACAAGCTCCAGAGTCTCACTCGATCTGGTGGCAATGGCCGATAGGGCGATCCACCTGCGGTGGCAAGCTGTGTTCCATCCGGACTGAGGGCTACATCAAAGGTGATCTCTGCATGCACATCGGACAGCGACAGCAGATCGGCATGGAGCAAGCCTTGCAGGTAATGCCATTCCCAGTTCCGACGATCAAGTGGATCGCCATGAACTGGGACGTTCAGTTGAAGCAGTCGTTGCGCTGAAGCAGGGTTGTTCGATTTTTCTTCAAAACTGGCCTGAGCAATGCGGCTGAAGTAGAGGTTGTTCTCTGCTTCAATATGCCGTCGCTGGGTACGGTTTGTTTCAAGCGATGCTCGGTCACCTTCCTCTTTCGCTTTGCTCCACCCAGCAAGTGCATAAAGGAGTGCCAAGGTGATGCCTGCGATACCCAGCAGCGTGCTGAAGAGTGCTGCACCAGCAAGGGTAGCCATCGCCGGGCGACGTTTGACCCAGCGATAGAGCTTCTCCATCGGCCGGGATGCCCGGGCATGGATCGACTCGCCCTTCACCCAGCGTTCCAGGTCTTCCGCCAGAGCCAAAGCAGACGGATACCGTCGTTCCGGTTCACGGGTCAGGCACTTCAGGCAAATGGTTTCGAGATCAGGGTCGATGGTACAACAACAGAACGGGGTCGCTGGGGATCATGGTCCAGGAGCGCCTGCACTGCCTTCATCGGCGTATCGCTGGGGTACGGTGCCTTCTGCGTCAGCAACTCATAAAGGATGGTTCCCAATCCCCAGACATCCACCGCTACTGTTGCTGCATGTTCGCCCGAGACCTGTTCCGGTGCGAGATACCCCGGCGTGCCAACGAAGCCTTGCGAACCGGTGAGGCCCTGGGTGTCGTCCACTCGCTTGGCCAGACCGAAGTCGGTGACGTAGGGTTTGCCTTCGTTGTCGATCAGGATGTTGCTGGGCTTCAGATCACGATGAAGGATGCCTCGCTGATGGGCATAGTGCAAAGCCCGGGCAATGGTCGCCACCAGGCTGGCTGCTTTTGGCCGATCTTCCAGATAGCGGATCAGCTTCTCCGTCAGCGTACCCCCTTCCACATACTTCATGGTGAAGTAGAGCATCCCCCGCCATTCCCCCACTTCATAGATGGGCACGATGTGAGGATGATCGAGGTAGGCGACAGCTTCCGTTTCAGCCTTGAACCGCTGCAGATTGTTGGCCCCGGCGTAGACGCCACCAATCATCATCTTGATGGCAACAAAGCGGCCGAGCTTGTTCTGGCGGGCCCGATAGACAATGCCCATGCCACCACGTCCTAGTGGTTTGAAATCTTCAAAGCCGGGGATGTCGGGCGTGGGAAGGACATCCCCTTGCAGCAGCAGATCAGTATTGTTCGAGGAGTCCTGGTTCCGTGAACTACCGAAGACGTGGTGCAGCCGTACCTGGGCAGCCAGCTTCTCTGCGAAGTGAGGGAAGCGCTTCTGGAACTCGAGCAGCGTGGCTGGTTGGCCCATCTCTTCGCGAAGCAGGAACTCATCGTAGACCAGGTTGAACGCTTCGGGCGAGGTCGAGAGTTGGGGATGCTCGCGGAGCAGATCTTCGACGAGCCGACGCTGCCCCGCCTGCCACAACTCTCGTTGCTGGCTCTTGAGGTTCTTTATCAGCGACTGTGTGCCCGAAGACACCCGTTCAGACCTGGCCAACACGGCGGACAATGCTGGGTTCCATCAAACTCTGGTTCAACATGGAACTATAGCTCACGAATAGAGGTATGTCGTGCACGGGACGGCTCTGTCCCTACAATACTCTTTTGCCCATTTCCATCCATATTGTGAATGACTCATGGCTGATACCGTCCTTGCTGCTCCAACAGAACAAAAACTCTACAGCACCCTTCTCAATCGCACCTTCATCGGCTTCCTCATCGCGGCCTTCCTGGCAGCGTTTAACGATCAGTGCATTCATGCGGCGGCTATGTTCTTTGCCATCCGCACTGATACCCTGACGCCTGGCATGGCCATTAGCTTGATGCCGATCCTCTTCTTCCTGCCCTGGGCGATCTTCTGCACCCTCGCTGCTTATCTATCTGATAAGTACAGCAAGCGGAACATGATGATCATCTGGAAGTTCAGTGAAGTGATCATTGCCCTCATTGCCCTGGCTGGGTTCTGGCTGGGAACGCACCATCCTTTCAAGGGCGCTGAACACTTCGGTGCCTGGGCAGTGCTGGCCTGCGTCTTCCTGATGGGTAGCCACAGCGCCTTCTATGTTCCCAATAAGTATGGCGTGCTTCCGGAAATCTTCCCGACACATCTACTGGCAAAGGCCAACGGACTGGTGGAATCCGCGTCGTTCCTGGCAGTCATTCTGGGAACCGCCAGCGGTGGCATCCTCTCAGATGAGAAGTTCTTCAAAGGCAACGAAGTTGTCATTGGCTACTTCCTGGTAGGCACCTCGATCTTCGGCTCCTTGTGCAGCTTGCTGATCCTGCCGATGAAGCCTGCTAACCCCGATGCCAAGTTTCCTGGTTGGAACCCCATCAAACTCTATGCTCCGCTCGGTAGCAGTCTGAAGATGCTGTTCAGCTTGAACAGTCGCAAGACTGCACTGTGCAGTATCGCCTTCTTCACTTTCATGACCGTTTACATGCGTGGCGTAATGTATATGCATGGTGAATCGCAGAACCCGATCTGGTCGGAACTGAAGACAAGCCTCGTCGTAGCTTCCGTAGCCCTCGGCATCGGTATCGGTAGTCCGCTGGCCGGGTTCCTTTCCGGTGGTAAGCTCGAACTGGGCATGGTGACAGTCGGCACACTGGGCATGGCTGTCTTCAGCTTCTTCGGCGCTCTGTTCGTGCTGATGCACAGTGCCATCGGAGACATCGGCCTTATCATCAGCCTGATGGCCATCGGCTTCTTCTCGGGCTTCTATGTGCTGCCGATGTATACGATGCTCCAGTTCCGTGCACCGAAGGGTGGCAAGGGAGCGACCATCGCTGCAAGTAACTTCCTGAATGTGTTGGGGGCAATCCTCGCATCATTCCTCTTCTGGGCGCTACAGAACGGCATGCATTCCGCAGGTCTGGCACCCGAGGTACCTACGAAGGAAGTCGCTGTGGCGGAAGGGTATCTCTATCAGGTTCAGCTGCCTGGCAGCATCGAGACGGATGGCTTTGAGATCAGCAGCGTTGATCCAGCCACGCTTCCCGACAACCCTGAGAAGCCGGGCGAAAAGATGCCCATGCCCAAAGACAAGATCATCTTCAGTGTCTGCTCTGATAAAGCAGAAAACTTTGGTCCACTTCCTGCCGACTATACCCCAGGTCACCAGGATGGCGAACCGATGAATGCCATCATTCATCGAGGCAAAGGTGTCAGCGTTGGCGATAAGGTCAAAGTCAGCACCTACAACATCGTCAGCAAATCGAGTGGCAAGGATACCAAGTACTTCCACATTCGTTCCGCTGACAAGCCACCACCCAAAGTCCATGACAATCAGAACCTGCCTGCCTACCTCTTCCTCGGCGGCACCCTCCTCTCCTTCATCGTACTCTGGCTCCTCGTCAAACAACTGCCTGACCTCTTTGTTCGTACTCGCATCTGGCTCCGTTCGCTGCGAAGCTACTCGGTAGGCATTGAGAACTCCAAGTACCTGCCCGCTTCCGGCCCCGTGGTGATGGTCACCAATGCCACCACCGTGGAAGACCTGGGTGATATCCATGCCTGTTGTGATCGACAGGTGCTAACGGTTCCCAAGGTCGATGGGCCACTGCCTACCAAGGTGATGGAAGCCACCGCTGCCCTCAAGCGGGATGAGCTGGTTCTGGTGAACGTCAACTACCCTGATCTGTCAGCGTTCCTCACTCAACTGCAGCAGGCCATCCCTGACGTGCAGGCCCTGCCCATCACCCATCGCCGTGATACCAAGGTGCATGTGGTACTGCATGAAACCGTGCCGGTGATCACATCTGTGGAAGAGTTACAACGACTGGTGAAGGCTTAGCACCACGATGCCGAAGCCCACTCCAGCACGGCTAACGCAGGCGAAGAAGGTCGCCCTCGAACTGGCGAACCTGTACCCTCTAGCCCATTGTGCCCTGGAGCATCAGTCACCCTTTCAACTGTTGATTGCCACCATCTTGTCGGCACAGTGTACCGACAAGATGGTGAACCGGGTCACCCCCGCACTCTTCGCCCGCTTCCCCGACCCTGCTGCCTTCGCCGCTGCTGAGCTGGAAGAGGTGGAGAGCTACATCAAACCGACCGGGTTCTATCACAACAAGGCGAAGAACATCATCGCCTGTTCGCAAGCGATCCTGCGCGACCATGCAGGCCAGGTGCCGAACAACCTGGAAGCACTGACAGCTCTACCAGGCGTTGGTCGCAAGACAGCCAACGTGGTCCTGGGTGATGCCTTCGGTGTCCCCGGAGTGGTTGTTGACACACACGTCCATCGCCTCAGTCGTCGCCTGGGACTGACCAAGCTCAACACACCGGAGAAAATCGAACAGGATCTGATGCAGCTATTCCCTCCCGAAGAGTGGACCATCCTTGGCCATCGACTGATCTTCCACGGCAGGCAGGTCTGCGATGCGAAGAAACCCAGGTGTGAGGTGTGTACGATGGCATCATTCTGCCCGCAGGTAGGGCTTAAGAAGAAGCCTTCGTAAGATAACCGTATGAGCCAGGCAGCGACACATACTGGCATCCTTCATGCCTTCGTAGCCTTCGATTGGGGCGAATCCATCGATATGGACATGGCCAGGCAGCTTCAGCCTGCTGAACTACATGTGCTGCCTCGTCGCCGTCGGACGCCCAGTTCATTCAACTTCCATCCTGCTCCGCTGCGAATCACCTTACCCGAAGTACGGTTAGCCTTGCCTGAGATAGGTGACTGCCGGGCCGAAGCAGTGGTGACCATTTTCGACTTCGCTGCAGCAAGTCTTGATCTCAACGTACCGTTCACGCTCAGCTCCGAAAGCCTGGTCAAGCTCGCAGGCTGGCTCGCTGACCCCTTGCAGATCGTGGCCATTGCTCGCAGTGCGCTGATACCCATCTACCAGAGGCTGCAACCAGCCATCCGTACTCCGGTCTGGCACGACACTGTCGTCGAAGAGTACTTCGTCTTCCAGATCACCCCGGAGAAGAACTCTGCTGCGAACTGGATGCACGAACAGAAGAGTTGGCTGGGCAATGTGCTTCGACTGGAAGAGCATACACTGAGTGATGATGAGATCGCTGATGCGCTGAGGCTCAAGCTCAGCTACTCTCCCGATGATCTATTCCTGCCCGACTGGGGTGCAGCGATCCTGCGCGACCACGACTGTGAAGAGACGCTGCAGGCCATCGAGTTCGCCAACCTGCAACTCCTGGAACTCAGGCACATCGATATTCGTCTCGATGCCATCCTGAAGGAAGCCGAGAAGCAGGTGAACACCAGGAACCGCCGTTACTTCGCCTGGCATGGGCCGACTCAAACCCAACGGCTGCTTGGCGAGATGAACGTGGAAGCAGCTACGCTCTTTGAACGTTCAACCAACTCTCTCAAGCTGGTGGGGGATACCTACCTGGCCCGGGTCTATCGTCTGCTCGCGGAACGCTTCCACCTCAGCACGTGGGAAGCGGGCATTCAGCGGAAGCTTGACACCGTGGAAGGCATCTACGAAGTGGTGACCGATCAGGCGGAAGCTGCCCGGTCGACTGCTCTTGAACTCATCGTCATCGCCCTCATTGCTTTTGAAGTTCTGATGGCATTCATCAGGCACTAGGATTCGATCATGCGGAAAGTTGCTCTCTGTTTCATGGCCCACCCCGATGACTGCGAGTTCTTCGCCGCAGGCACTCTCGCCCTCCTGGCCCAGCGAGGGTGGGAGATTCACATTGCCTCCAGCACGGCAGGTGATGGGGGAAGCGTCGACAAAGGCCCGCTCGAGATCGCTCGCATCCGCCGTGCAGAGAATGTCGCATCAGCACAGGTCATCGGGGCAACCTATCACTGTCTGGAACTGCAGGATGTCTATGTGACCTTTGATGCAGCCAGCATCCGCCGGGGCATCAATCTGGTGCGATCCATCGCACCGACGCTGATGTTCACCCATGCCCAGCAGGACTACATGCTCGATCACGAGATCACTGCTCAACTGGCACGAGCCGCCAGCAACGCTTTCGTCGCACCCAACCTGGGCAACGGCCCGATGATGCCCGGTGCCAGCATCCCCCATCTCTACTATGCCGACCCGGTTGCCTGCCTCGATCACGATGGCAACCTGGCTCCAACGAGTGTCGTGGTCGATATCACCTCGGTGTATGCAACCAAGATGCAGATGCTCTGTGCCCATGCTTCGCAGCGCGATTGGCTCAAAGCCCACTACGGCATCGACGAATACACCCGCAGCCTGGATAACTGGTCCGCCAAGAGAGGTGCGACGATTAGTGTTCCCCACGCCGAAGGCTTTCGCCAACACCGGGGATATGGGTATCCGAGTGATTGCTTGCTGAAGGAGGTGCTGAGGGAGTTGGCGGTGACGCAGATTCCGAGCCGCGCACGTTAGTAAGCGGTTATGTAGTGATGTTATCTTCATGCCAACGCTCCCTGACGGTAGCGCTCGGATGTCGATGTCATGATCTTTTCGATTGGTACACTAGTGACAGCAATAATTGGAACAACGAATGAACTTCCTCAGCACCTACGCCGATTCCTACTCGGGTCCCTTTTACCCTGCAGGGTGGGACTACGCCCGTATCGATAAGCTGACAGCTATGTCGGTGGAAGACATGGCCAAGCAGGCAGCGCATTGGCATCGTGAATTCGATGTCGATATCTGCAACGACAGCTCCGGGGGTCTGGAAACACTCAATGCCAAGATGGGCTACGAGATCTTCTGCCAGATTCAGCAGGCTGCATTGGCCAAACGGGAACTAGCGATCATCCTGCCCGTTGGTCCGATGGGCATGTACCAGTGGGTTGTCTACTTCTGCAAGAAGCATCAACAATCGTGCAAGCATGTGCATGGCTTCAACATGGATGAATGGTCTGATGCCCTAGGCAATAGTGCGCCAAGTAATGCACCAGGTAGCTTTCAGGGAGCGATGGAGCAGGCTTTCTACGGTCCACTCGGTAAGTTGACCGTGCCGAAGTCGCAGCGATACTTTGCTACCCGCAAGCTCCTGCCACAGTATGCGGAGAAGATTCAGCAGCTTCGCAGCAAAGGTGCCAAGCTGGTGGTAGTCTACGGCATCGGCCGGGCTTGCCACATTGCATTCTGGGAACCTCACTTCGCTACCGAGTTTGCTGATGAAGCAGCCTGGCGGAAGGCGACCTATCGGCTCGGTGCGCAGCTCCACCCGCTCACCATCGAACAGAACTCACTGCACAGCTTTGCCAGCCGACTGACGCTGATCCCGCTTCGTGCCAACACCATCGGCCCCGGCCTCTTCACCCAGGCTGACTATGGCATCGGCGGCGCTGATGGCTGTCAAGGTAACTTCAACTGGCAGGGACAGTCCGTCCGCATGACCTTGCACTATGGCCCCGATCCGTGGGTTCCCAGTTCCTACATGCCCACGATGCCCGGACGGTTGTTCGTCATTCAGTCAGTTGCAGGGCCACTGAGTGCGGAAGCACATTAGTCGATGGTTGTTGGTTTCTGGTTGTTTGTTGTTTGTGAGAAGACTAGTGACCTGCTTCAAAAGCTGAGGTAGAATACCATGAACCATCAACAAACAACCAACAACCAATAACTAGCATGAAACCGCTCATCACTCTCCTGCTTGCTTTCTGTTTCTCTGCCACCCTTGTCGCGGATGATCTGCGTACCTGGACGGATAGTACCGGGGCGTTCACCATCGAAGCCAAGTTCATCTCGATCGAAGGCAACAAGGTGTTGCTCGAGAAGGCAGATGGCAGTCGGATTCAAATCGAACTATCAAAGCTGAAAGCAGAAGATCGATCCTTTGCCATTCGAGAGAACGGCAAGAAGATGACGGACAATCCGTTCAAGAAGTCGGAAGAGAGCCCGTTCAAGAGTGCGAGCAAGAACCGAAGACGTAATGAAAAGAATGAAGCCAGTGGGAATGCGATGCCACTGACCGACATCAACTGGTCAGGTGCCAAGCAACTCACGATCTTCGGGTCCGACTGGAAGCCACCAGCCGTCAGTAGTGTTGACCTCAAGCTGAACTGGAATCCTCGACCACTCACCATTCCCTGCAAGGATTTCTTCGACAACTGCACTGGTATCGTGATACCCAAGAACCAGAAGCAAGCGGTGCTCGTTACGGCAATGGAAAAGCCAGGCGATAAAGATGGCACCCGAGGCAGCGTCTATCTCTGTAATCTGGAAACCGGCACGGTCAAGAAGGAGTTCCCTGTCGAAGGCAAGAACGTTCCCCTGGCTATCAGCCCCGATGGCACCTTGCTGCTGACCCGTGAAGAAGTCTGGGGCGTTCATCAGCACTGCACGTTGACGCTCTGGAGCGTCAGCGACACGGAACTCAAACCTCTGCACCGCTTTGAAGCAGCCCAGAAGGAAGGGCACCGTCGAGACATCAAATGGGCCACTTTCCTCACGAAAGATCTCTTCATCACCTGGCAAGCCGATGGGTTGCTGGCCTGGTGGGATTCCAGCGATGTGAAGCCCATTCAGCAGCTCAAGTTCACCGGCAACTGCAAGCCTGCCCTATCTCATGATGGCAAGGTGTTGGCCGTGGTCAGCGCACGCGACCTCGTTCTGTTGGATGCACTCACTGGCGATACACTCAGCGTGAAAACTGCCCTCGATGGCATGTTCACTGATCTCGCCTTCAGCCCCGATGGCAAGAAGATTGCTGTCGCTTCGCACAGTAATGTGGATGTGTACCAACTGGATGAGGCCAATCAAACCAGTTCCATCGGCATCTCCGGGCTGCATCACGATAGCCAGCTTTTCTGGACATCTCCCGAAGCCTTGATGGCTGGTCATCCTCTCTGCTTCCTCTCTCCCGTGGCTCATGTCAACGTCTGGAGTTACAACGGTGGCGATAAGTGCATCGCGCTCGGCGATCATGCTCTCTTCGTCGTCAAGAACCATCAGAACAAGACCTTTACCATCGTCCCCTCCCGCATGCCTGCCCAAGCTGCTCTCGATACGCTGGCTCAAGCTCAGCGTGACCCCAGGTTCTATGTGCTGAAGCCTGGCACCGCTGTGAGCATTGATGCCAGTGGCATTAGCGACCCGCAAATCAAGCAGGATGCCATCGATGGGCTGACACGCCAGTTGGAAGCAGCCGGTCACAAGGTCGGTTCCGGCGGTGTTACCATCGTGGCCGGCCTCACCTCCAGTAAGGAACATGAGATCAGCTACAACACTTTTGGTCGACCGTTTGATCGTGGCCGGACTTACAAGGTTCCCGGTTGGACCTACTCCCTGAAAATCGTGGCTGATGGCAAAACCCACTGGGCCACCGGTGCAGGCAACCACCCACCGATGATGATCAGCCTGAAGCAGGATGAAACCATCGAAGAGCACTTGAAACAATATGGCAAGGCGAGTGCAGGCTTCTTCCAACATGTGCAACTACCCAAGTATGTTGCCCGTGCCCAATCGGATCAACAGACTGGCGGACACAGCTTGCGGCAGTCTCAGGTCACCGCTCAAGGAATCCGATAAGCACGATGCTCCCCACTTCGATCCCGGGCTTCAGTGATCCTGTCAGCAGTTTCACGCACCTGTTCATCGGAGTGCCTGTCTTTCTCATCATGACCTTCGTCCTCCTCTGGCGGGGACGAGGGGACAGCCCCCGGATGATCACCCTCGGCATCTATGGCCTGTCGAATGTGCTTCTCTTCGCCATGAGTGGCGTGTATCACCTGCTCGACCGTGAATCGACTGCCCGTCATGTACTCCAGCGACTCGATCACGCTGCCATCTTTCTGCTCATCGCCGGTACCTTCACCCCGACGCATTACATCCTGTTCCAGGGGTGGAAGCGCTGGGGCCCGATAGTGTTTGTCTGGACAGCAGCCATCATTGGTATCACCCTCAAGAGTATCTTCTTCAACGATCTGTCCGAGTTCCTGGGCCTGTCCCTCTATCTGGGTCTCGGCTGGATTGGGCTCATCTCCGGTTACTTCATCTGGTATGCCTACGGCTTTCAGCTGTGCCTGCCGCTCCTCGGCGGGGCTCTTTCGTACACGATTGGAGCCGTGCTGGACTACCTGCAATACCCCATCATCGTCCCAGGCATCCTGGGCGGGCATGAACTGTTCCACATCGGCGTACTATTGGGTGCAGGATGGTTCTGTTACTTCGTCTACCTGATAGCTCCGGGTCACTGCCAGCGGATCAAGCGAACGATTGAGAGAGAGTGTTGATACCGAAATGCTGTGGCAGGGTTGTGCATGTACTCATGCTCAACCCTGGAGGTACAAGAGGATGTCGCGATCCACAGGGTCGAGTGGAGTACCACACGACCCTGCCACCGTTGCCCAACAACCCCTTACACTGCCTTCAGCACGATACAGGCATTGTGGCCACCGAAGCCGAAGCTGTTCAGCACCGCGACTTTGACTTTGTGGTCGCGGGCCACCTTGGGAACGTAGTCGAGATCGCACCCTTCACTCGGGTTATCGAGATTGATGGTGGGATGGAGCTTGCCTTCGGTGATGCTCTTGGCACAGACGATAGCAGCCAGACCACCGCTGGCACCCAGGGTATGGCCGGTCATGCTCTTGGTGGCATTCACGGGAATCTTCTTTGCATGTGAGCCGAGCACCCGCTTGATGGCCAGCGTTTCACCCAGATCACCCAGCGGCGTACTGGTAGCGTGGGCGTTAACGTAATCGACCTGCTCCGGGTTCAGCTTGGCATCCTTGAGCGCCAGTTCCACAGCCTTCGCTGCACCACTGCCATCAGCACATGGGGCGGTGATGTTGAACGCATCGCCGGTGGCACCGTAGCCTGACACTTCACAGTAAATCTTCGCTCCACGCTTCTTAGCGTGTTCGTACTCTTCGAAGATCACCATGCCAGCACCTTCGGAAAGGACGAAGCCATCGCGGTCCTTGTCCCACGGACGGCAGGCCCGCTGCGGATCATCGTTCCGGTTCGAAAGCGCCATGCACTGAATGAAGCCGGAAAGGCCCATGCGGGTCATCGCTGCTTCACTGCCACCGGTGACGATGAGGTCAGCCTCATCGTACTGAATCGCACGCAAGGCACTGCCGAGGGCATTGGCGGCTGAGGCACAGGCAGTGGCAACAGCATAGTTCTGTCCGCGCATCCCGTAGTAGATGCTGATCTGTCCGGCTGCACTGTTCACCATCAGCTTGGGAATCACGAACGGGCTGACGCGGGTCGGCCCTTTCGTCAGCAGAATCTCGTACTGGTCTTCGTACTCGTTGAGACCACCGATACCGCTGCCAAAGATCACGCCCATACGGAAGGGGTCGTACCCACCCACTTGATATTCGTTTTCCAGTTCCTTGTCGTTGAGCTTGGTCAGAGGCAGGCCGCTATCGAGGATGGCTTCGTGAGTTGCTTCGAGAGCGAACTGCGAATAGCGATCCATACGCCGCTGAAGCCGCTTGTCCATAATGGAGGCATTGGGAGCGTAGTTGCGAATCTCGCCACCGAACTTCACTTTGTAATCGGTGACATCAAACAGGGTCCAGGGGCCAATGCCTGATTTACCTTCGAGGGCATTGCTCCAGAACTCGGGTACAGAACGGCCGAGCGGGTTGATGGTACCCAGGCCGGTGATCACTACACGTCGTCGTGACATAACTCAATCTCGAAGGAGAGGTCTAACAAAAAAGCAGCGGAAGCCGATGCTCCGCTGCTTCCAGTACGATAGCGAATGATGGCTAGGAGGCCTTTTTGCTGAGTTCAGCCTGGATGAAGTCGACAGCTGCACCAACGGTTTTGATCTTATCCTGCGAATCTTCGGGGATGTTGATCTCAAACTCTTCTTCCAGTTCCATGACTAATTCGACAACGTCGAGGGAATCAGCGTTGAGGTCTTTCTGGAACTCGGTTTCGCGTTTGACTTGGTCCTTGCTGACGCCCATCTGTTCGCTGACGATCTCAATGACCCGCGACTCGATGTTCGTGTCGGCCATGGAATGCTCCTCTTCAATATCAAGTGTGGAAAGCCAAGGTGTTAGCCTCGGCTAATCCCTGCTCGTTTATCATACGAAAACGCGCAGGGAAATCCTCCTCCGATTCAGGCGATGGAGGATGCATGCATGATATACCTGTCCCAAGCCCAATTGTCTAGGTTAGTGTGCATTTGGGGTGAGTTCTCCTCCCCCCCTAAACCAGTCGTAACGACCTGCAAGGCCCTTATTACTGCCCTCGACGCTCGTTCAATGAAGCTTGTCGCCTTTCTTCGATGCGTTTCGTCATCCGTTCGTGCTGGTCCACATCCTGCTTCACCCGGTTACGAACCGCTGCCTCTTTGGAATCAAGCAGCTTCTTGATGGCCAGTTGATGGGCTGCTTCCAGAGCTTTCTCCGAGCTGGCTTCCACTTCAGGCTTCACGCCGACACCTTCCCAGTTGGTATTGGTGACCGGATTGACCGCCCGACCGGTGGGGATGAAAATGTGATAGTGGTCAGCCACTGGCATCATTCCACCCGGATGAGCGCCGCCTCCGGTGGTCTCCCCCACGAGGGTGGCCCGCTTCTGCGTCTGGAAGTTGTAGGCACATTCCTCTGCCCCAGAGAACGTGAAGGCACTGGTGAGGATGTAGACATCCTTGTTCAGATATTTGGGGCCGGGCACGGTGGGATGGGTGTAGAACTCTTCGGTGCGATTGCCTTGCCGGAAGAACATGCGGTTGAGCAGCACGGGGTGTTCATCGAAAAAGTAGCTGCACAGGTCACGTACCATCATCGGGGTACCGCCGCCGTTGTAACGGAGATCGATAATGAGGGCATCGGTGTTCTTGAGGAAGGTCATGCTGGCTTGCAGTGGCTCCTTGCCTGCTGCGGGGTCCATAAAGCCATCAAGGCGCAGGTAGCCGATGTTGCCCGGAAGTCTTTCAACTTTGACGAAGGCTGCATTTCGCAACTTCATCTCTTCCTGCATCTGCTTGATCTCTGCTGATGAAGGTTGTTCGCGACGACCCTCGACGGACAGCTTTTCTGTGGAACAACGAACACGAACGTGCTTGTCCTTGGTGATGGCCACAATGTCGTTCGTCAGTTGGTCAGCCAGTTGCTGGCCGGTGGTGAGTGCCTGGTAGTCTTTGTCATTCAGTCGTGCTTCGATGGTCTTACGAACCTTCGTTGCGACCTCAGGGAAGACGTAGCGTTCATCGAAGAGTTTCAATATCGCCTGGGCAGCCTGGGTTCGCTGCTCGGCAGTGATGGGCAGTGGCTTACCATCTTCAGTACTTCGCGCTTGTGCCAACAGGCAAGTTGGTGTAAACGTGAGAAGGCATAGAACTATCCAGTGTCGCATGGGATGCTCCAGAAAAGGGATTGCATTCATTCTGGAATGAATGTGGTGGTGCATCTTGAATGGAATGAAGGTTGTCGAACGCTATGAAGCTGCGTTTCGACGGTAAGCACCCGGTGTAAACCCGGTCAGACGTTTGAGATGTCTGGCCAGATGGCTCTGATCGGCGAAGCCTGCCCGCAGCGCGATGTCAGCAATGGGTTGGGTCGTGTGTTGCAATTGTTCGCAAGCCCACTGTAACCGCAACTGACGCTGGTAATCGCCGGGCGTTGCACCCACGTACTTACGGAATGCCTGCACCAGATACACGGGATGCACCTCTGCTACCTGTGCGAGGGTCGCGGTATCGAGTAGTTCCAGCATGCGATCATGAATCAACTGTTGAACCCGCTTCACCCACGTTGGCACCTTCGTGGAAGACATGGATGACCGAGCGAGGCCTGCCAGCAGTTGCAATGTCAGCCCCTGCACACTGAGTGGGGTGACATGGTCAGGATCCTGAAACTCCCGATAGAGTCGATGCACGATCCCTTGCCATTCAGCCCCACGAAGCACTGCAGGCTCCATCGCCAGTCGTGCTGTGGCAGCATGAGGCAACAACCAGCGCTGATCGAGTTCGATGTTGAACGATACCGACCGGGGCGACTCGATCCGTTCCGAATGCCGCTCTTCCGGCGGATGGAAGACGAGCATGGAAGGCTGACATTGTCTTACTTGGGAGCCATACCGTTCTGCGAAGTGGCCTAGCTTGACGAAGCAGAAGTAAGCATTCTGATGAGCGTGGGTAGGCAGCCAATCGCAGCGGGTATGCTGTGTCTGGGTCAGCCAGAGGTGATCCCACTGCTGCCGGACCAGCACCTTACCGAGATAACAACCACTGGCGAGCTTCGTCGACATGGAACACCCCTTGTGTGATTGTAGTTCGTTGGGGTGGAGAATAAATTAGAGGATCGCCGTTGGAGTACCGCCTCAGGCGGCCAGCGGTTGCAGAATAGTTGGTTATTCGTTCAGAATTGAGATCTACCAGACCGACTGAAGCCGGGACTTTACCAATAAAGCGGGATACGGGAGTCGAACCCGTCTCACAGCCTTGGGAAGGCTGGGCACAACCGATATACCAATCCCGCAGAACTGCGCGAACATTTCCGTTGACTACGCCATCATAACGCGCCATCATCAGTTGTCGAGAGGGTCCCTCCCATGTCTGAGTACGCTACCTCCGTTATCACCCATACTTCCGATCCATCTACCTGGACGATTGCCAAGGGGTATTCGTTCGCGGGCATCGTCGGGAAACTGCGATCTGAACCCAATCGCCGGGATATCGGGGCTATTGTCAGTGAAGTTCCATGTAGTGCAGCAGGTGTTTTCACCCTCAACCGTGTCGCTGCGGCACCAGTTCAAATCTCAAGGCTGCGAGTACCTGGTGCATCTATCAAGGGCATCGTCTGCTGCTCAGGCAATGCCAACGCTTGTACCGGTGCTCAGGGACGTACTGATGCCGAAATGATGGCCCACGCACTGGGATCCAAAGTAAATGTAACAGGCGAGGAGATACTGGTAGCCTCTACCGGCATCATTGGCCGTCCGCTGCCCATGGGAACCGTTGGCCCAGCCATAGCCAAGGCTGCGGCGGCTCTCAAGGATACACCAGAGGCACTGAACGACTTCGCCCACTCCATCCTGACTACTGATACCGTCATCAAGGTGGCCACACTCGAAGTGAACCTGCATGGCACCCCGGTTCGCTTCACTGGCATCGCCAAGGGTGCTGCCATGATCGGCCCGAACATGGCCACCATGCTCGGCTTCGTGCTCACCGATGCTTCAATTGCCCCCAGCCTGCTCCAGGAAGCGCTTGGCAAAGCAGTCGATCGCACCTTCAACTGCATCAGCGTAGAAGGGCACATGAGCACCAACGACACCGTCTTCGCCCTCGCCAATGGTATGTCCGGCGGACCAGCCATCACCGGGCATGGCATCTACTATCAGCAGTTCGAGCAAGACCTGACACGGGTTTGCAGCCAGCTGGCCCGAGCCATCGCTGAAGATGCCGAAGGAGCCACCCATATTGTGGAACTGCTGGTGGAAGGCACGACCACGGAAGCGGAAGCCCGCCAAATGGCCAAGACAGTGGCTGAGAGTGCCCTGGTGAAGACCGCCCTCTTCGGTGCTGATCCCAACTGGGGCCGCATCGTCTCTGCTGCAGGCTACAGTGGTGTGGTCTTTGAAGAGAAGGATATGTCACTGCATCTGGGGCCGTATCTGCTCTACGACAAAGGCGTACCCATGCCGTTCGATGAAGCAGAGGTATCGAAGTACATGAAGGACAACCGCCACCTGACCGCTAAGCTGACACTGAACCACGGCAACGCCTGTTGTCAGTTCTGGACCTGTGATCTGACGCATGAGTACGTCACGCTGAATGCGGAGTATACGACGTAGGAACTATCCCACTCGCATCTTGATATCCTTGATCTGTGGTCCCAGGCGGTCCTGTACGCCTTTCAACAACTGTGCTTTGCTCATGATGAGTTGCTGATGCACCATCGCATCAGCTACTCGCACTTCGAGGATGCCTCGCTTGATGGCAAGGGCTTGGGTGAAGGTTTCGAAGGCTGGTCCCACTACTGCTTTCCAAGCACCTTCGAGCTTAGCCTGAGCACTCACCTTGCCCCATCCCCGTGCCATCATCACCCGTGAGAGCACTTCCTTGAGTGGCTCTACACCACGTTCTTCAGGAAAGGGGACGAAGGTGGACATCAGCTCACGCCAACCAGCTTGCTTGAAAGGGATTCTTCCAGTTGCTTGATAGCTTCTAGGAGTTGTTCGTCTTCCATGTCCCAGAGAGTTGTCTCTTCGGGAACAAGAGTACCGAGATTACACATCAATTGGGACAGTCGCATCTCTGGAAGTAGTTCGCTGAGATGTTCCAAACGGGTCAGTATGTCCTGGCGAATGGTGTTCATTTCAGAACAGCCCCTTCAGGGCAGCTAGGAGTATCTTCTCTACTTCTCTACCCAGGGCGTTGCCCTGGGCTGTCATATCTCGGCCTTTCAGGCCTTTTGCTAACTCAACAACACTGCTACCTACTCTCACCACGTGTCAGTGGCACCACAATGTAACTGTAATCCCCGGGGGCAGTGAAGAGGGCGACGGTGTTGTTTTCTACCAGCTCCAGCGAAATCTCGGTGTCGGCTTCCAACACGCGGAGCATATCGAGCACCAGCTTCGGGTCGAAGGTCGTGGTCATCGGCTTGGCATCGTACGCCACAGGCAGCTGAATCTTGGCTCGGCCTTTCTCAGCTACCTTGGCGTTCAGGGTCAGCGTTCCCTTGGCGAAGCTGAAGTCAACACCACGGGTGTCTTCATCGGTGAGGATCGCTGCCTGCCGGACCACGGAACTGAGCGGGCCCACCATCAGCGGTATCTTCACAGCTGTCTTCTTCGGGAAGACTTCGCGATAGGTCGGGTAGCGACCTTCCACGAGGCGACCGTAGATTTCAGCTTTGCCGATCTTGAACAAGGCATCGTTGCTGCTGATGCGGACGAAGACCGGATCTTCGGTATCGGTCAGGTTCTTGTCCACCAGTTGCATCACCTTGGTCGGTACAACGGGTGTCGTGCTGCCGGTGCTGTGACCGTTGTGAGCTTCGCCTTTGCTATCAACGACGGCCATGCGTTTGCCATCGGTGGCGACCAGGCGAACCTTGTCTTCGTTCAGTTCCCACATCACGCCAGTAAGGGCATAGCGGGCTGACTCGGCTGCAGCCGCGAACATCGTACGGCGGATCATCTCCTTGAGCTTGCCACTGGGAATGCTGTGATACTTATCCCCTTCAAAGCCAGTCACGGTGGGGTATTGTTCAGGGTCTTCGCCGGGCAGATCGAACTCGCTGAACTGGCCACGAATGGTCGTGCCATCTTCGTTGCCTTCGATCTTGAGTTCCTGATCCTGACACTCGCGGAGGATCGCATTCACCCGACTGGTGGGCAGCAACAAATCGCCTGGCTCTTCAACCTGCACCCCACGCACTTCCATCGTGATTCCCACCGATTCCAGGTCGGTGGCTTTGAGAAGAGCCTGCTTCTTGGTGACTGTGAGCTTAACGTTCTGCAGGATGACCTTGGGCGTACGGGCAGGCACCACGCTGCTGGTGAGTTGGAAGGCTGATGCCAGGGCTTCTCGGTCAAAAACGGCTTTCATGCCTTGCTGCCTCAGGTTGCGAGTCTGTTAGGAAGATAGCAGGTTCCTTGCTCAAGGGCGAGAAGAGAATTCCATCTCCGAACTTCTTTTCCCATGCCCTCGTTGGGGTACCTCTCACCTACTCTTGTATTCTCTTCTTTAATAATAGAAGAAGAAAAGAAGTAGCTGTAGTAGGGAAGGACCTGGGTGTCTATAAGTTAGTGATCGTCGTTGTAAGGTCTTTCCTCGCTAGTGCTTCGGGTTAGTGTGCCGCTGTCGATATCCTGTCAACATCTGGTGGATAGTGATGTGTTCATGAAGTCAATAACGAAGGATTGATGAACACCTGCCTCATCAGTCATTTCATGGACTTTTCATCGACATCGTTATCGACGTAGTTACCTGCAGGTTATGCACAGGTTGTGAACAGCGTTATTGGCAGTGAACTGTCAGTACCAGTATGCAGAAAGTAGAAGAAGTTTTTCGTTGCGTGGTGTAGACTGGCTTCCGTTCCCTTTCGCATGAGCGCCATCATGGATTATACGCCGCATCGTCGTGGATTTCTTGCCGGATCGGCTCTCGGCCTGACAGCCTTGCCAGCGTTGGCTGCACCGGTTCCCCATCATATGGAAGCCGCAGCGTTCAAGCTCGGCATGGTGACCTACAACATCAGCGCTGAGTGGGATCTGCCGACGATCTTGAAGGTATGCCAGGAGGTGGGGATCGATGGTGTCGAGCTGCGTACCACCCATAAGCATGGCGTGGAACCATCGCTGTCGAGCGATCAGCGGAAGGAAGTCAAACAGCGCTTCGCCGATGCCGGTATCACCCTCTGGGGCCTTGGGTCTACTTGCGAGTTCCATAGCCCTGATGCAACCGTAGTGAAGAAGAACATCGAGACCTGTAAGTCGTTCCTGCAGCTGGCTCATGATCTGGATGCCCGTGGCGTGAAGGTTCGTCCCAATGGCTTGCCCAAGGATGTACCCGAAGCCAAAACGCTGGAACAGATCGGCAAAGCTCTCATTCCCTGTGGCGAGGAAGCAGCTAACCTCGGCTGCGAGGTTTGGGTCGAAGTCCACGGCGGCGGCACCAGCCATCCACCCCGCATGAAGACCATCCTCGAAACCGCTAACCACCCCAGCGTTGGCATCACCTGGAACAGTAACAAGGAAGACATCAAAGACGGTTCGGTGAAGCCCTACTTCGACCTGCTGAAGCCGTGGATCAAATCGTGCCACATCAATTCGCTCTATGGCACGTATCCCTACCGTGAACTCTTCCAGTGTCTCACAGCCATGAAGTACGATCGCTACTCCCTCATTGAAATCCCCGAGAAGCTTGATCCGGTGAACGGCAAACTGCTGCTGCGCTACTACAAGGCACTGTGGAAAGAGTTGGTTGGGTAGTTGGGGTATCGCCTTCAGGCATAGCGCAATGAGCGAGATATCCAGCGTCGCGGCGAATAGCTTATCAGGTGGTATTAGGAGACATGATACGCTGCTGCAATCTCCTGCAGTGAAAAGGCATCGCCTGGATGGTTCTCGATAACCACAACGCTCGCTGCACCGGATCCATACGTACCTCAATGGTTGCAGTATCTTAACTACTTGGCGAAAGGCCGTCTTTGATAGTTCTTGCTGACTTGATTCTACGATACCCCCACATCAACAAAAAACCCACGGCACCAGCCGTGGGAGAGGTTTATTCAGGCTACTATCTGCTTACTTGCCAGGGTTCTTGGGAAGTGCAGGAGTGACAGGAGCAGCAGGTTTAATATCGCCAGGCTGTAGTGTTGCCGACTTGTTCTTGTCGGGTAGTTGAATTTCCTTGTTTCCGCATGCTGAGCAGGCAAAGGCAACAGCGAGAATAAGGAAGGAGGCTAAAAGCCTGAAAGTCATCGTGAACTCCAAAAAGGTAAAGCTCAAAAAATGAAACTGCTCGCCGAAGCGAGCAGTCTACCGCAAACAAGACTATTCGTAGATAGCCGAGGTGTCGTTGTTGTATCCGTCCTTGTAGCCTGCAATCTGCTGCAAGATGCTCCAATCGGTGGTGTAGTTGTAGTAGGTGAACGCTTGAGAGGCTGTTGTTCCAAATTTGAGGGTTGAAACGTGAGCATCACCAAAAGCAAACTGTACACCAGCTGCGTGGCGGCTGGAGAACTTGTGCCAGGTCGAGCCAGCAGCAGACACAGCTGGATCAATACGGCTGTTGCCTAAGCCCCAGCCGGTGCACATGACACCAGCGCTTACCCAGGCGTAGACATAGTCTCGGTTGCCTACACCCTTGTCGCCAAGGAGTTCACCAAACATGATGGTGTTGGATGAGCCATCAGCTACAGTCAACTGGCCCAGCGTGAGCTGAGTGCGGTTGCCAATGATACCGGTGTAACCACCCCAGTAGGGTCCGTAAGTAACACCATCGAAACCAATACCCTTGCCCATGATACCGGCACAGCCGACATAGTTCGTACGACCGAGTGACTGGCCGAAGGCTCCGCCAAAGCTCCAGGCGCCGATGGTACCCAGACCACCATTGAAACGGGGGTAAACGTAGAACATGCAGTTCGTGGGGTTGCTGGTTTCAGCATCGTCAGAAGGACACTGGAACATCTTCATCTTCGTTTGGGCAGCAAATTGATTCGCTGTTGAGATGTTGAACCAGGGAGTGGTATTGGTTGGGGAAACGGGGAAGTTCAGACTGTTATTGATAACATTGAACATTTTAAAGACGTTGTCTGCTTCCATGTAAGGGAGCAGGAAATACAGCACACCGAAACCCTGGACTTCGCCATAATCCTGTGGAGCAGGCGTACCAGCAACACCAGCTGATTCCGGGTTTGGTCCGAGGAACCCGGGAGGCAACTTGTTGTAGTCGTTATGGTAGTTGTGCGATGCAGTAGCGATCTGACGAAGATTGCTGGCACACAACATTTTGTTAGCAGCTTCACGCACCTTTTGAATGGCAGGAAGCAACAGGGCCATCAGCAATGCAATGATGGCAATGACAACGAGCAGTTCAATCAGGGTAAAACCTGATCGCTGGCCTCGACGAGACCGAAACCGGGTAAGCATGCACTAACTCCGAAAAGAGAAAAGAAAACATGGTGAAGATTTACACACTTAACCGTGAACATGCAATGAATAACGTCACATATTGTGGATATTTTGTAACAAACATCTCTGATTAGAAGTTAAAAGCAATGCCACTGGCCAATACACATAGTATATTAAATAAACGTAGCATTAATATACTTGGTATATGTACTTCATGTAACATTCATTGCTAACCTGAATCTATGTGGATGGGCAGAATTTTTTATGTGTTCCAAGGACTTCTACAATTAAAGAAAAAGTTATCTTTCGCATGAACTTGTCTCGGATTATCAACAGGCAAGATAGCGCATCCAATTCACTGTCTCACAGTCTCTCCGTGCCTCAACGGGACTGAGGACTATTCTCCATAGAGTTGCTGTGCTTTCGCTGATAGACTTATGGAGTATGCCAGAGGATTTAACATGAGTTGTCTACTTGTCCTCGTCACATTATTGATGCCAACAGTCCTTCAAACGCAGAGGTGCCCAAAATTTGTCTTGGTCAGTTCTATGGAGTCAACTGGGTTACCCGTCATAAAGATAAAATCATCTCAATGCGTAACGAGTCATTCGGTGTGATGGTGTCTCGGGATCGAATAGTAGTCTCGACAACCAACGAAGGAAGGAATGACATTGTGGTTTACGAACTGAGTTATCTCAAGAATTGGGGAAACAAGACACTCGCGGTTGCGAAACGCCAGGCCGGGGGGATAACTGATGAGTCAAAGACGTACGTGGTCTTCTCCTGCGTCGATGACATCATGTTGCTTCAATTTTCAAAGCAAGAGTACAAATCCATGACACTTCGCATCAACAATGAAGACCATATTGAACTCATGACACTGCGAAGATAGTTGGTGCCATTATTGAAAGTACCCGTTGGATCGAAGCTCGTTATATCCTTGCCTGTAATCCCGCTTACTGGGTATGGTAACGATCTTCTCCTATCCGGGTACGGCGAGCATGGTACATCGCATCTCTCAACTGGGTCTCATTGCCACTCTGTTCCAACTGGCGGCTATTCCTGTGTGGGGCCAGAACTCAGCTACACAATTAGCGATTGAGAAACTGGGTGGCACCTATTCAAGCATGAAAGAGTTATCAGGCCCGTATCTGAATAGCAGCACGGTGCATTACATCGATTTCAGCAGGAAACCTCTGACGGACGAACAACTGATCGGCTTGTCGCCTCGTTTGAGTTCTCTTGATGGTGGTATTCACTTGAAACTCGTTAGCACTCAGGTGACTGACAAAGGTTTCGCTTCCTTGGCCAGGCTGAAGAAATTGCAAAGCGTGGATATCACCAAAGCTCGTATCACTGAAACAGGAGTCAAGCAACTGCGACAGGTATTGCCCTATGTCACCGTTATTGACAACACGGGTCCAGGAGCAGTCTACCCCCCAGGTGCTGAGGCTTTTCGACCGTGGCAACCATCGCCGCTGGATCAGCCTGGATGCGATGATCTGATATGGAGCCATGACGGTCAAAAGTTGGCGGTACTCTCGGGAACCAGGACAGAAATCTGGGACGCTGCCACGACGAAGTTGATTCACGCTCTGCCGGGCGGTGCGACGGGAGCATTTTCAAGAGATGACAAGCAGTTCGCTGCTGTCACAGGCAATGGCACCGGGAATGTGAAAGTTCGTGTCTGGGTATTAGCAACGCAGAAAGAGGTATTTGTGGTTCCCTGTCCCTGGGCTCCACGTGGCATGGCTTTTGGTCCTACCGGGAAAACGCTCTTCCTTCATGGTTACTCCAGTGGAGATGAAATTGGTGAATACACCCTGCAAGGCAATGCTGCCAAGACTCACTCAGCTGTTCTGCTGGGACGGAGTCAGAATCTGGCAGGCTTCCACGTTGAACAGCGGCTGGCAACACTGATGGATACTCAAGGGAAATTCCTATCAGCTAAGGTGTCTGGTGTTCCCAATCAAACGCGTTTTACCATTCTCAGCAGCAACGGTCAGCGGTTGGCCTGGGTCAAAGACCCGGCCTATGATGGACTGGCAGACTATCTGATTCGGATTGTTGACACCCAGACAGGGAAGGTCGTCAAAGAGATCGCACAGCCTGACAAAGATCTACTTCTGGCTGGCAGCTTCGATGCGGATACCAGGCGATTGGCCTTTAGCGGCTGCAGTTCAACCAGGAACTCCGTCTGGGTCGTTGATATCAATTCAGGCAAGCCTCTGTTCACAACCAGTGACCTGGCAGGGGTTACCACCCAGGTAGCACTATCACCTGATGGCAAACGAGTTGCTGCTAACTTTGGCTACCAGTCAGTGAAATGGTGGGATGTGAAATAGTCAGAGCTGTAACTTAAGTTCTCGTGGTGCGGTGCCACAACAGGTGGATGCCCAGTTGAATGATCAAACCAAAGAGTAGACTGACGCCCATCAATGCACCACCAGTAAACCCCGTTGCCAGTAGCCCGCCAAGGAACGAATCCAGATGGTCGACATTTCGCTGGCCTGAGACGTTGAAGCGACTTCCCCCCGCGACCGCGGCGGATCCAATGAATATGTGCATCATGGGGAGGAATTGCAGAGCAGCGACAGGCCAGGCGCCCCATATCAGCAAAGTGCCCAGGGGTTTCGAGTAACAACAGATAGCCAATCCAAGGGTGAAGCAGATGATGATCCCCAGGAGCATACCCCAACGAGCCGGGCCATCCGCTACCATTAAGCCCAGCATGCCTGGTATGAGCAGGTTAAGGTGAAAGACTACGATCCACAGGGGTACGCGATCGGCTAGCGAGTCGATGAGGTTACGGTTGGGGATCATGGTGTTACTTCCACGCCTTCAGGAGTTCCGCGTTCTCTACCCACATGACGAAGAGTGGATCGACTGACTTCCGTTTCCGCACGATGAGGAGATAGGGTTGATCAAAGATGTAGTGTCCGGTGCGATGTATTTCATCACCATTGAGAATTGCAGCATCCATCCGCATGCTGGAGGATATGGAAACCCCCTTGCGATCCATGCGAAACTCGATCCGTTGGAGCGCTTCCTGAAACTGGATGGCATCAGGCAACTTGGGACCGTGGGCGACTTTGTCGATGAGTTCCTGATAGCGATGATCGATGGCCCATTCCATGTTGGGGACTGACAGAATGGAATCCTTCCCAAATGAGAGCGTCTCTTTTGCTTGTGTTGAAGTCTTGTCGAAATGATCCAACGTCTGCTGCAAGGTGGTTTGCTTTTCGATGCAGGCCAATATCACCTGATAGGGCTGCATGCTGGTACTGATATCGACGGCATAGTGCCCTTTGCCATCGTGGAAGAAGGTACCCACCTGGTTTCGCATCGTGTCGTACCTGGCACCTTCTTTGCGGATGCCAAACGACTTCACCTTCGACTTCTTGCCAGTGCTATCGCGAAAGACCATCGGCTCTTCATCGTTCAGAAAGGCCACCTGGTACTTCATGGCAACCTTGAAGCAGGCGTATGCCAGGATGCCGTCGAGTGGTGAGTCAGCAGGTGAAGGTGCAGCGTTGTCCGGGAAACGGGAAGCGAGTTCTTTCTTTACGACATCGTAAATGCCTTGCGACTTGAGACCTGCTGTGGCGTAGTAGTCCGCCTTCTCTATATCGGGTTTGATGTTGACCCCCTGGTTCAACTGTTTGGATAGCTCAGGGAGGCCATCAATGGTGACATCTCCACCTGCCAATTGATGCAGTTCCTTCCAAGCGAGGTTGCCGGTGGCCGCCCAGATGATCGAGCGCTTAGCGGGAAGAGGAGAGGACAGAGTGGGTACGATCACAGTCGATGTGAGCTTTTCGGACGTGCCCACGAACGAAGGCGCGCTTGGCTCATCCGCCTCCTTGATCTCTTCTGGTTCACGGGTTCGATACCAGACAATGACGTTAAAGAGTACGCAGGCAGCAATGAGAAGCAGAAGCCAATGCTGGTAGCGAAGTCTGGTGTGCATCGGTGTTACTTCTTCTTCAGAACGAAAATGCCACTCTTCTTTCCTGGTGCGACACGTTGGTAATACTCCAGAACTTCACGGTCGTTCATGAATAGTTCAAGAGTCCCGTTTTTGGGGTCGAACGTAGCGATCCAGGGTTCCCTCATGGCTTGTGCTGCTCCGCCATCACCTGACGTGGTTGGGGCTGGGACTGTTTGAAGCAGGTCGAATTCGACATCGCTCCGCGCGGCATCATACTTCCAGTTGCCCTGGAAGGTTTTCTTCTCATGCACCGCAGTGACAGTGCCGTCGTCGCGAATGTCCAGCGAGATCAGACCCATGTTCTTGGCGATGTCCATAAACATCGGTCTCGTCTCATTCGGGTAATCCCGCTTCAGTTGCGCAACGCGGTCAGCAACCGCGCTGTCCGACATGTCGCCACTCCATCGCCCTATCAATTGTTGCCTGGTGTCATTCTTCCCTGAGCAGCCTGTTAAGCTCAGGCAGACTAGCAATCCAATCCCGACACTATACCGAATGACGTTCATGAGATCCCCAATACAGTTTTCTTCCAAACGATGCAGCAAACCCCAGCGAGTGTAATCGTTCTTGTGACTAATGTTTCGGACTCGTATCCAGCTTCGTCTTCATCTCGTTGATCTTCGCATCCAGTTCTTCGATCAACTTCGTGAACTCAGGCATTTCTTTGGCGTTCTGGCCTTGTTCGTGTTTGCGAAAGCCGAAGAGGTAGGTGTCGTTTTGCGGGCGGTATTGGTGGAAGTAGAGTTCATTCTTCTTGATGATGAGCTGGCGGATGGGGTCCCAGTGGCTCAGGTCTTTCGCGGCGAGTTCGGTCTGGTGCAGTTGTTTGGCGAAGACCTTGGCGAGTTCGCGGTAGCCTGCTTCGTTGGGGATGATGCCATCGTCGGTGAGTTCGCGAGCCTTGGGGGTATCGTAGAGTTGCTCCAAGTAAATGGTCAAACCGGGGTGGGTGAGCTTCATCAGTTGAAACCGCCCGATATGGTGTGATAGGGAATCGTTGTAGGCTCGTTGCTTTTCCAGCATGTCGCTGGTCATTGCCAACCGAGTGACCTGATGAGCAGGCATCAGGTAGACGAGACGGGTTTCTTCAGATTTCACATCGTTGATCAGTTGGGTGTAGGCATCAACGAAGTTCTGAACATTCGCTTTGCCTGCATAGGCTTCGGTGCTGCCATAGTTCATGATGAGTACAGTGGGTCTGGTGGCTTTGATCTGTTCGACCAGCTTCTTGTAGCCATCCTGCTGGGTGCCGAACCCGGCCCGGGCATCACCCCAGACAGTGTCACCACTCCAGCCCAGGTTGCGAACGCTGAACTTCTTGTCACGGTTCATGGCATGCAGCATCACTTCGAGATGGCCGAACTGCTGTTCACGTTCAATGAGCGCTCCGCCGACCAGCACGACGCGGTCGCCATCTTTGAGCTGAAGTTGCAGGGTGGAACCAAGCAGCAGGGTCACGAGCAGAAGCATCGGCGCACTCACCGGAGAGGGTTACCCCTCTAGCATGACGAGGCATGGTGACGGAGGCAAGTGCGAAGTTACAGACTGTGATTACTTGATAACCGACAACTGTTCAACATCCCGGACCGGTTCTTTGCCGGTGAGGTCGCTTTCCATTTCGATGAAAATGCGACCATCGCCCACGCCGAGGCCTTCGACCTCCAACTGGTAGTTGTAAGCACTGTTAGGCTTCAGATCTTTCATGACGTTGAAGATAATCGTGTCACCCTGAATTTGTCCAGCACTGCCATCAGGCCCGACAGCTTTGATGATCCTCAGTTCCTGTGAAGTCTTTGCCCGGAGGACGATACGCCCCACGTTTTGTGAGCCAGTATTGTTAATGGTGACAGTGTAGTTCGTCATGTCGCCGACGGTGATGGTACCCTTGCGGTCGCTTTGCTCTGCCATCATCAGAAGGGCAGGGATGCCTCGCAGTTCGATATCCCGTTCAGAACGTTCGGTCAGGTTTGGTCCGAAGGTGGCAACCACACGGTTGGTTGTCTTGGCAACCACTTCACGACCTTCCACTTCCACCCGAAGTTGTCGTCGGCCATTGGGTTCGAGTTTGCCGAGGTTCCAGACGACATCGTTGCCTGCCTGCTGACCGTTGTCGTAGGCACGAACGAAGGACACTTCTTTCGGCAGCGTGTTCCGAATGACCACATTATCAATCGGCTGATCGCTGGTGTTCTCGACGAAGATCTGCCAGGTGAACCGGCTGCTGACGTAGCGAATCTCGGGACCCTTCTGCTGCAGATTGACGCTGAGCTTTACGACATTGATGGAGGTTGTTGCTTCATCCATCAAGCCACCATCGGCATTGGCAGTGACCTTGGTTCGGAAGGTGCCGGGCTTGTTAGGCCGCAAGGGCATGTTGAAGTCGCGACCTTCTCTTGCTCCCAGGTTGAAAGGAGGTAATTCCACTCTGTGTTCTGGAACGGGTTTGCCTTCGTAGAAGAAGTCCAGTCCATCATCGAACTTGCTGGTCACGGTGATATTGCTGGCAGGGGCATCGCCCGTGTTTTCGACCCTGATCAGATGCATCGCTTCGCCATTGACATACCCGGTTGCAGGCGCAGTTACACGCACCTTGAGGGCCGGGCTGGTAGCCGTGGTCATGAAGAACGCTTCTGCTGCCTTGGAACGATCCTGATCGATGACGCGGGCGGTATTGTTGTACTGTCCGCCACGGGTGGCACGAGCTCTCAGGTTGATGATCTTGGCACCACCGGGTGGTAGTGGCAACAGTGTCCAGATCAGACGCGTGCCTTCCTGACCAACCGGCATCGGTTCTGCACTCACGAACTGCATCCCGGCAGGCAGATCATCTTCCACGGTCAAAGGATCAGATGGACTGCGGCTGGTGTTCGTGATGGTGAGCGTATATTCGAAATCGGTGTTGATACCAACCACGCTCGGGCCGAACTTGTTCAACGTCAGGCCGGAACCGACCCATTCCACGGTAGTTTCGCCACGAAGCACCACGATACCAGCCCCGGTGACCGAGCGAAGATCGGGTGGCCGCACCAGTTCAAGGCCAATTCGGGTGATGCCCATCTGAGGCGTTATTTGACGAAGCTGAGCAATCGCATTGCCTAGTGAGTCAGATGTGGCATCCGCTTCGGCACTATTAGTGTTGGCGAACACAGCTGGTACGCCATCCAGCACCCGGTAGCGCACCCGGTAGCCTTGCAAAGGCTGACTATCAGAAGCTTTGAAGACCTTGGTGACGAGTGTAGCGACCTTGCGAGCCTGTTGTGGATCGGGCATCTTCCACTGGGCATCGAGCCAGTAGTTAGTCACCGTCATCCGGTTCTTGTCCATATCGTGGATGGCAGGGACGTAGGCCGTGACCTTGGTCTCGCCTTCGACCGGGCAGTGAACCATGCAGAAGGTCTGGCCTGGGTTCACGACAAAGTCGTCATCGGGCTTGTTATTGCCTCGGTCGAACTTGTGTTCCCAGTAGTTGGTGTAGCCTACTGCATACTTATCATTGACCTTGTAGCCTCGGTCGGGGTAGATACCCCCTTCGTCGACTTCAATGATCTGGCCTGGGCCTTCGATCATCCATTCCACACGTCGGCCACGCCTGGCCGCCCCCTGCTGATCATAAACAGTAGCCATGAAGACCTGGACACCACCCACGTGGGTGCTGTTGGTCTTGGGGCGAACTTCCACGCGGCAGGAATAGGGATCGAAGTTGGCGTAGTAGCCTTTACCTGCAGGCTTGGCGTGCGTCTGGTAGATACCACCATTTGGAAAGATACCCCACCAGAGTTGTGCAGGGTTTTGGGAAGGACTGAAGACATAGCATCCGCCCGTTGATGCCAGTATCAGCATCAGGGCTACTCCGCACCACGTCGCGTGTGGCGTCGTGCGCGTCATGCTCATGTCCTCCCCCGGAAAAGCTGCTGTTTTCCCCCAGCAGGCGGAGGTTCGATAAACGAAGTGAAGAATAATGCAAGTGCAGTTTCTGCTGGTGGGGTGGCAGAGCTTGGCTAGAGGTTGCAGTTTATGCAGCTTCACAGACTAATGTGTGCCGGGGCAAGTCTTCCGCTTGACGGGGGTTCAGGGCGCGGGTAGAGGAAAGAGTACCCATCTCGCTCCGCGAGATGCGCGAAGAGATGTCAGGCGATCTGAATATTTCTCCAGCGGGAAGTACACGCTCACTTCGGTTGAGCAATCACTGCCCCGCATGACATTCTCTCATTCATCTCGCGGAGCGAGACGTGTACTCTGGGCAGGAATCAGATGTTACGTACCACAGCCCTAAGCCTGGTCACCGTAATCCCATTACTGATAACGGGTTGCACCACCACATCCCAGCAGAAGCAACTCACCATCGCACCGCCGATCCCGACACCTGCGCCAATGGGACCGGGACAGGTGCCTCCGCCAGTAGAACAACAGTCGCCTCCGCCGGGAGTCCAAGGGAACATTCCAGTACCACCAGGTACTGTGGGAGTATCACCACCACCGGGGGTGGGTGCAGTTCCACAAGTGATGGTGCCCAGCACGCCAGAGCAGGCCCGAGTGCAGGCGACTGCTAACCAGCTCTATGCAGCCAACCGCTGGCTGACCACGAGGCCACGCTGGGTTGCTACCGAGGGTGAAGGGCCCGGGGTGATTGCACAGAGTGAATCGGTGGTTCTCATCAACAGCAACCTGGTCCGCAGCGCCAGCGATGGCCAACTCGCTGCCATCATGAGCATGCAGCTAGGCGACATGATGACCGATGAACAGAAGTATCGCAAGAACGCCGCAAGAACGGGACGAGAAAGCAGCCCACCACCTGACTACTTCTTCAATCAGCGCGATGGGATGAGTTCCAGCCAGGCTGCACTGGTGCTGGACGAGCAAGCCAAGTTCCGCAACGATCCCAAGTATCAGCGAGACAGACAAGAATACGTCCCCAGCTACGATAGCCCGACCTGTGCCCGGCAAGCATTGGTGAACGCCGGCTTCTCGGAACAAGAATTGATCAACGCTCAACCACTGCTGCAACGCTACCCCATCATCCGCCCCGCTGGGAAGTAAGCCATCTCGTCCCCTGGCTTGATCTCGTCCCCGGTCTCCGACCGGGGACGCACTGCATCACCGGCTCCGCCGGAAGTCTGCGATCACAGAAGTGACTGACTCTCACGCCTGCTGCCGGTCGGAGACCGGCTTCCAGTGTGTCCCCGGCCAGAGGCCGGGGACAAGACTTGTTTTCTACCCGTTCATCATTGCACGGAGCAAGGCTGATCGCAAATGATGCTGGAAACTCCTATCGCTGCTGGATAGGCTGAGACAAACCCTCCATCACGGTAGTGTGCCATGCTCCGGTTGCTCGTCTCCATCAGCTTCTTCATACTGTCTATCAACATTGCCTTCGCCCAGGGAACTCAGGCGGACTACGACCGAGCCGCCAAGCTGGGGGAACGCTATCAGGGCAAAGCACTCAACGTTCGTCCGCTCATCAACTGGAGTGCCTGCGGCGATCAGATTGTCTATCGCCAATCGAAAGCCGATGGCAGCACCAGCTTTGTTCAACTCGATGTTGTCAGCGGCAAGCGTATCCCGGCTTTCGATCACGAACGGCTCGCTGCCGAACTCTCCAAGGCAATCAAGAAGACCATCCAGGCGAACAAGCTGCCTTTCACGGTGGTAGAGATGGAGAAGAACCCGGACGTGATCTACTTCCAGATTGATGGTGTACGCTGGCAATATGATCGTGTCAGCCATCAGCTCACGAAGAAGGCTGCTACACCACCAGCTACACAGCAGCGACGTTTCGGCTTCGGTCGAGGTGCCTCCCGCGAGTCGCCTGATGGGACATGGAAGCTGGCGGTGAAAGATCACAATGTGCAACTCATCAATGTGAAGTCGAATGCCAGCGAAGCACTGACCAAGGATGGCACTGCCGAGGTTCCCTACATCGAGCAGTTCTTCTGGTCGCCCGACAGCAAGAAGGTGATGCTGCAGCGGGTGAAACCTGCCCAGGAACACAAGATTCAGTTTGTCGAATCATCGCCCCGGGGCCAGGTGCAACCCAAGGTGCATGAGATGAACTACCTCAAGCCCGGCGATGAGTTGGCCAGGCCGCAACTGGCGCTGATCGACATCGCCAGCCGCAAGAAGATCGATGTGGACAAAAAGCTGTACGACAACCCCTACTCACTCACGATGTTCCAGTGGGCCAAGGATAGTTCGCGGTTCATGTTCCTCTTCAACCAGCGAGGCCACCAGGTGGTGCGCTGGCTGGGCGTGGATGCCAACACAGGGAATGTCCAAGCCATCATTGATGAGCAGAGCAAGAGCTTTGTCGACTATGCGGGCAAGATGTACCTGCACCAGATCGAAGGCAAACCCGAAGCAATCTGGATGTCCGAACGGGATGGCTGGAACCATCTTTACTTGTTCGATACTACAGCAGGCAAAGTGCAGAAGCAGCTCACCCAGGGGCCGTGGGTGGTTCGCAAGGTGGTGAAAGCTGACGATGCCAGCCGAACGCTGTGGTTCACCTGCGGTGGTTTTTACGCCGAGCAGGATCCCTACCAGCTTCACCTTGGCAAAGTGAACTACGATGGCAGCGGGCTCACCATCCTCACTTCCAGCGATGCCTACCATGCCACGGAGTTGTCGCCGAACGGTGCATACTTCGTCGACTATGCTTCGCGAGTGGACATGCCTACGGTCACCAGCATCTGTTCCGCCAAGGATGGGAAGGTGCTGGCTGAGGTCGAAAAGGCAGATGTGACTGCACTGGAAAAGGCAGGCTGGAAGCCTCCCGAACGGTTTGTTGCACTAGGTCGTGATGGCAAGACGCCGATCTATGGCATCATCCATTGGCCCAGCAACTATCGCGAGGCACTGAAGTATCCCGTCATCGAAAACATCTATGCTGGCCCGCACGATGCCCATGTGCCCAAGGAGTTTCGTCCGTTCTTTCGCTTGCAAACGATTGCTGACCTGGGGTTCATCGTGGTGCAGATCGATGGTATGGGGACCAGCCAGCGGTCCAAAGCATTTCACGATGTCTGTTGGAAGAACCTCGGCGACGCAGGCTTTCCTGATCGTATTGCCTGGATCAAATCGGCCGCGGCCAAGCACCCATCAATGGACCTCACCCGCGTGGGTATCTACGGTGGTTCTGCTGGTGGCCAGAATGCGATGCGTGGGATGCTGATGTACCCCGACTTCTACAAAGTCGGCGTTGCTGACTGTGGCTGCCACGATAACCGCATGGACAAGATCTGGTGGAATGAACTGTGGATGAGCTGGCCCATCGGCCCGCATTATGCGGAGAGTTCCAACGTCACTCATGCCCATAAGCTGCAAGGCAAGCTGCTGCTGACTGTGGGAGAGATGGACCGCAACGTCGATCCCGCATCAACAATGCAGGTGGTGGATGCCCTCGTCAAAGCCAACAAGGATTTCGACATGCTGGTCATCCCCGGCGGCGGTCACGGCGTTGCCGAGTCGCCCTATGGTTCACGGAGGAGGCAGGATTACTTCGTCAGGCATCTGCTGGGGGTGGAACCACGGGGGAGGTAGGTTTGAAATGCACGGCGTGGATGGTTTCGCCAAACAATGAAATTCGTTGAGTGAGGATATCAATGCGCAAGATTCCCATTCTTTCCTTGACGCTTTCATTGTTGATGGGAATTTGCGTCTTCCTATTTTTTAGCATTCGCGACAGGGAATCCGTCAAGCTTGACTATGAACCCGGTCTATCAGGAACACGACATCGATTCAGTACAAACGGGAAGTATTTCGTGAGCCTGACTCAACCGTTGAATGAGCGGTTTGATTCCAAACATCAGAGACTGCAGTTGTACGATTTGGCATCGGGGAAGCGATTAAAAACGGTTTCCTTTATTTCGCTATGGGAAACAGATTGGTGCGCCGATGATGAAGGTGCATTGTTGTTTGTTAGAAAAACACCCTTCTGGACCAGTAAAGAGGAGTCAGATCGATTTTTTTCTCAATCAATGAAAGGTCGGCCTGTCGAACAGATTACCTTTACCTACGCTCTCATACGTATCTCTCCGGGAACAAACTTTGAACAGGAACTGAGCCGATGGCAATACCAGTCGAACGTGATGTCGAGCGTGGGAGTTCGGTTTTTATTCAACTCAACAGGTACCCACCTGCTTTCATCTCGACATTCAACGCGAAACACCATCCTGGAAAGCGTTGATACCCGGACAGGAAGTAAGACGGAGATGGAACTGCCTCGCTTCACCAGGATGGACAATCCGGTGAGACTGCCAAGGAGTAAAGGATTCCTTGTTCTAGCTTCCACCATGGAAGCAGCCACGAAAGAATATACGGTCCATTTTGACAAGAACGTGGCTCTGGTTATCAATGAAGCAGGCGATCGTATTCTGCACCGCTGGGACTTTCCTCGGCCGTTCAGATACTCTGTTGTGACTGGGGATGGTGAGCATCTGCTCTGTATGGACAACGAACGCACACCCTTTGCCATGATTCATCTAACCACTGGCAAGCAAGAGGATCTACCTCCTGCCATCCAGACATTGTTCAACAAACTGAACCGTGACGAGAATCAGACGTATCAGACGCAACACCGTTTCGACTGGGCCACACCATTTGGCCAGTGTTATGTTCACACACAACGCTTTATCAATACTTCAAAGCAGCCAGCTTTTGTTGATGAGACTTGTCACGTAATTGATTGGACCAGAGGTACTCATCAGCGAGTGGATAAATCACGTTACATTCCACTTCAATGGATTCCGCATTCAAAGACTGTATTAGTATCGCGTCAATCGTACGAGTCCAACCAACCGATCAAGGACTGGTACTATCAGTTCCTTCGCTGGATGAAATGGGGAAATCCGCCAGGTCAAAACCGCCAATTTGCCATACTCGATACCGAGACGAATAAGATCACATCCTGGGTCATTCGAGACAGTGACGCTTCGATAGGGTATATGTCTCACATTAGCCCGGATGGGAGCAAGATGGTAGCTATCAAGTTTCTTGACGAATCGGGAATGCAATCAGAAGTATGGGGAAATCCTCTTGTTGCCTCAGTCCCTATGTTGGGTGTTATTGCTGGTCTGATTTCCATACTGATCTGTTTCTTCTCATGTCGTTGGATAGCTCAAGGGTATCGACATAGATTCAGTCGTCAGCCCGATATCAGTGCAGTTAGGATAGATACTGAAACCACCCCAAGTGCGTGAGGAAGAACGCTTTAGAGCTTGAGTAAGGAGATCCTCGCCAAGAGTTGGTGCGGCGTATCTTTCCCAAGTTCATCATAAACGACCCACTACTCCTGTAAATTTGTGACGTTGAGCGCAGGTCTCAACAGCCTGCAGAGAGAACGTGTCAGACTTGGAGATGTGGAGTTGGAGACCTACAGTCGAGCCTTTCGGCGGGGTCAGGAGACACGCGCCGAGCGCGGCTAACTGTGTCCTAGTCTTCGAGCCAGTTGTAGAGCTTGATGTATAATCGCCCTGTGTCAAACTCCGGAATGAAGAAGAACACACAGGGTTTCCGGTTATACTCGATTTCAAAGACATCCACCTTGGAATAGTCTTCCTTTCGCAAGATGCTGAACACGGTGATCTCGGGTTGCCCATTGATCCGCATCAGGATGGTACCTTCCGGATCCTCCTTGATGCACATTTCGACATACTTGGCAATCGATTTGTACTTTCGTGAAGGCCTCTTCCGTTGTGATAAATAGATAGTGCGAAAGAGCATCCTGATCGGATAAGACCAATGCAGCCAATGATCTTGAGCGATGGACACGAGCTGTTTCTTCAGCCAGCGAGCAAAGTCAACGCCTTGCAAATCGATCTCTTCTTTGAATCTCTTTTTGACTTGAAGACTAAGGTCAATCTTCTCGAAAGCATCGCTCATTGGGCAAGTTACTCCATCATTTCTGCTACATTCACCAGTTCTTACAAAAAAAGACACTCGAATGCATTCAAGTGTCTTGCTACATCAGTGCCATTCACACTAACTGGGGAACAAGCCCGTATCGGAGGCACGAATACGAGTGGTATCGTCGAGCGCTTTCGCCAAGGCACCAGGGTTTTCGATGGCCTTTTTGGCAAACTTACGACGGTACGATTTCGTTTCTTCTGAAACCTGCGCACGCTGCTCAATTGCAGCCTGTTGCGCTGCAGCGATCACAAAAGGAATGGTAGGCAGTATGGTTTTGTGACGTGCCACGACACTTCACCTCAATCACAATTATCTATGAGTCGGCATTATCACCATCTATCGACTTTAAGGGTAGGGCATTTTCTGTTAAAAATCAACTATTTGTGCAATGACCCATTGGAGAATCGTTGCCACATCCCGCATATCTCCTATCTCTCGTGCTTCGGCAGTCGTCGGTCACGATCGTAGGGCGGATCGACATGGTCAGGCATCGGTTCATCCGGGAACTCCTTGCGAAGTTGCTGACGGTAGTCTTCATCTGCGTAGTATTTGTTGTAGATGAACATATCCTCCTCCGAGCAGCCGCCGAGAATATCCAGATGCATGCAGGCATGGGCGCCCATCGGCAGGTCGGGGTGCTCTTCCAGCAGCGATTCGGTTCGCAGGTGTTCGTAGAACTCCCGGTCACACAAATGATCGGTGTTGCTGAGGAACACCTGACACTCGGCCAGCCCTTCGATGACTTCCCAGAGCTTTTCAGAAAGAGCTTCATCACTGAGGGTTTCCGCAGCAGGCATGATGATGCCCATCCGTTCCAGTTTGACTAGGTCGGTAACGAACGGTCCGGTACTGAGGGCATCCAGGTAGCGGAAGTGGGTATGCAATTCGTCCATCTCGTCGTTGGCAGTTGGCACCACGATGGCATCATCACTTTCGCTCAGTTGTTTGATAGCATCCAACTTCTCTAGTTGCTGTCTTCGCAAGATGTCGCTGGGGTTGTCGAGTGGCATGGCGTACTCCTTCTGTGGATCAACTATGCAAGTAATGTAGATCAGAGCAAACAGCGTTAGTACCTCGTCAGCACCTCGTGCAGGTTCAGGACCACTCGCATGACATTCGTCCAGGCGGCGAGTTCGGCAGGGGGCACGGTGGACGGTGTGGCGATGCCTACTTTCAGGAAGGTGTTCGCATCGGCTTCGTTCTTGCTGTAGTGGTCGCGGAGCTTAGTCAGGAGTGCGAGCAGGCGTTCGCTTTCCGCGGGCTTGGGTGCTCGGAGAAGCACCTGACGGTAGGCTGCTTCGATCCGCTTGGCATCTTCCTTCTCTTGCTTGAGTAGGTTCTCGGCCAGTACCCTCGCGGCTTCCACCATACTGGGATCGTTGAGCAGCGTCAGGGCTTGCTGGGGGGTGTTGGCCTGCACACGGTTGGCGGTGCACTCTTCACGGGAAGGGGCATCGAAGTTGGCGAGCATCGGTTGCAGGAACGTTCTCTGCCAATGGGAATAGACCCCGCGCCGATACTGGCGATCATCGCGGCTGGCGACGTAGTTGCGGTCGGGGAACTGGAGTTGAGCGTAGTAGCCTGCGGGTTGATAGGGGAACGAACTCGGGCCACCTAGTTCACGATTGAGCAGGCCGGCGAGGGCGAGGGCCTGGTCGCGGATGAACTCGGCTTCGAGGCGACGGGGGTTCTGGGCAGCGAGCAGACGATTGTTCGGGTCGATCTCTTTCAGATCAACACGGGTGACAGCCGACTGGCGGTAGGTGTTGCTCATCACCATCAGCTTGAGGATGTGCTTGGTGTTCCAGCCCGATTCACGGAACTCGACGGCGAGCCAATCGAGCAGTTCGGGATGGGTAGGCCACTCGCCCTGGGCACCGAAGTCGTCGAGCACGTTCGAGAGGCCGTTGCCGAACAGCATCTTCCAGAAGCGGTTGACTGCGACACGGGCGGTAAGTGGATTCTCGGCAGAGGTGAGCCAGTTGGCGAGGTCGAGTCTGCTGGTGCCAGTGGACTTGCCCTTGAGGAAGGCAGGCGGACGAGGCTGAACCACTTCACCACTGCTATCGAGGAAGTTGCCTCGAGGTAGCACACGGGTGACCTTGGGCTTGGCCAGCGATTCGGTGACCTGGGTCATCGTTTTGCCTTGTCGGCATTCGTGATATTCAGTTTCGAGCTTCTTTACTGCTGCGAAGGCTTCAGGGGTTTTGCCTATGGATCGCAAGTAGGCCAGTGGTGTTAGTTCGGGCTTTGGTCCCACGTCGGCGATGCTAAGCGGCGCATAAGGGGACACCGAGATGTGCACATTTCGAAGCAGGTTGGTGGGAATACGAACGATGAGTTCGTCACCTGGCTGTGCTTCAACAGGTTGATCGAGCCACCAGAGGCTTGCATGTGGTTCCTTCCGCTGCTTGGCGGAGGTGCGCCAGTTGTCTTTCACACCAACCACATCGAAGCCATTGCGGTAGAGCGGTTCTTTGCGGTTGGCATCGGCGAAGCGGATGGCGAGGGGTGTAGCCTTCTCGGTGCCTGCTCGTTTGAGTTCAAACACAGGCTTGAAGGTGGAACTGGCCTGGTTGGTTCGCAGGATGCTGCCATCCCTGGTGGGGTTCAGCAGTTCGATTTGAATAGCAGAGACCCAGCCAGCGGGAAGCTTGAGGGTGAAGGTGGGGCTCGATTTAACCGGGCCGCCAAAGAGGATGCTGCCATCGGGTTGCACCTCAGCAGTTTCGAGGGCTTCTTCCTTCTTTGGTGCTTCGTCTTTCTTTGCTGCTTCTTTCTTAGCTGCTGTCTTCTTGGCGGGAGGTGGTGCATCGGAAAGCGCTACCTCCACCTTGGGTGTGATCCACACGCTCGGCATCGCTTCGATGGTGCGTTTCCAGGTTTGATAGCCGCTGTCTTGCTCAGAACCCGCGAGTGTGGTCATCTGCTTGAGCAGCTTGGCCATCCGCTGTTTGAGGTAGGGGCTTTCGACTTCGATCTCGGGCGGGAACGGATGGTCGTTGCTCCAGCCTCGGAGATCAGGATTGGGGGTGTAGTTGTAGTCGTTGTAAACACCCCATTGTTTCATGTCGCTGAAGTAGGCAGCCAGCGAATAGAAATCACGCGAGGAGAATGGATCATACTTGTGATCGTGACACTCGGCACAACCTACGGTGGAACCCATCCAGGTACCAGCAACGGTACGCACACGGTCAGCAGCGTACTTGGCCAGGTACTCATCGGGCTGAGCGCCACCTTCACGGGTCATCATGTTCAGCCGATTGAACCCGGTCGCCACCTTCTGACTGAGCGTGGCGTTGGGGAGCAGATCGCCTCCCAGTTGTTCGCGGGTGAACTGGTCGAAGGGCATGTTGTTGTTGAAGGCATCGATCACGTAATCGCGGTACGGGAAGATCCGCTGGTTCTGGTCGCCATGATAGCCCACGGTGTCGGCATAGCGAACGAGATCAAGCCAGGGCACCGCCATCCGTTCGCCATAGTGAGGCGAAGCGAGGAGGTGATCGACAGCCTTCTCGTACCAGTCGGGGTGCTTGAGGAATGCTGCACTGGTGAGTTCAGCAGGGGCAGGCAGGCCGATGAGATCGAGGCTGAGCCGACGGAGCAGGGTGGCCTGATCTGCTACAGGTGATGGGACAATCTTGCGAGCTTCGAGCTGTGCCAGGATGAAGGCATCAATGGGGTTCTTCACCCAGGCCTGCTGCTTGACGGTGGGTAGCGTTGGGCGAGTGGGGGCGATGTAGGCCCAATGAGCCTGGTACTCTGCACCCTGGGTGATCCAGCGTTCCAGCAGCTCTTTCTGTTCTTTCGAGAGGGGCTTGTGATGTACCGTGGGAGGCATCACTTCGCTGTCATCCTTGGAGTGGATGCGAGCGATCAGCTCACTCTCGCCCGGCTTCCCCGGCACGATGGCTTTCTTCGCGAGGGCCGCATCACGCTCATCAAGCCGCAGCTTGCCTTGCCGTTTGTTCTTATCCGGCCCGTGGCAGGCGAAACAATGATCGCTGAGAATGGGGCGGATATCGCGGTTGAAGGAGACCTTGGGTACAGCAGGCTGCTTGTCCTCTGAAGCGGGCAGAGACGCACCGAGAAACAGCAGAATGCAAGCGGGAGAGATGAGGTAGTGCATGTGGATATCTTACACCATGAAGTGCGAAGCTGTAAATGAGTTTGTTAGCCACCCGTCAATGACGGGTGGGGGTTCGCGCGTGATAGTTACATACTCACGGAGAACAAACTCTCACACTCGCACGAACCACCACCGGCGACTCGCCGGTTGCTAACAGACGACTTGACTTTGCTCGCTCCATCGCCTATCGTAGATATACGATGAATGCGAAGAAGACCGAATGCTGTGATCTCGGAACCGTGGTACAGGGCAAGCTCAAGCCTGCCAGCGATGCTGCACTGGCAACGCTGGCCAAGGCCTTGGGCCATCCGGCACGGGTGAAGATACTGCGGTTCCTGGCATCCAAACAATCGTGCATCTGTGGTGACATTGTCGATCAGATTGGTCTGGCCCAGTCGACTGTGTCGCAGCACCTCAAGGTGCTTAAGGATGCGGGGCTGATCCAAGGCACCATCGAACCGCCTACCGTTTGTTACTGCATTAACCCCAGTACCATTCAGCAACTCAAGTCGCTGGTGGAGAGTCTGTAACTTCTCTTTTTTGTCCTCTCCATCGTCTATCGACGATGAACGAAGGAGTTAGCCATGAACGATGTCATCAGTGCTGTCAAAGACAAGTATGCAGCGGTGGCCCGCGGTGGGCTTTCGTCGCAGGATGCTGGCGTGCTTGCTGTCGCCGAAGCCTTCGGCTACTCAGCGGAAGAGCTGGCTGCTATCCCTGCGGAAGCCAACATGGCTCTCTCCTGTGGTAACCCGACTGCGACAGCGAACCTGCGGCCTGGTGAGGTGGTGGTTGATCTCGGTTCCGGTGGCGGGCTCGATGTCTTTCTCGCTGCCCGCAAGGTGGGGCCCACGGGCAAAGCCATCGGCATCGACATGACCGATGATATGATCCAACTTGCCCGCAAGAATGCAGCCAAGGCCAAGGGTGACGATGGCCAGCCGCTCAAGAACGTGAGCTTTCATCAATCCACGATTGACCAGTTGCCTTTGGAGAGTGGCACGGTCGATTGTGTCATCTCGAACTGTGTGATCAACCTGGCCCCCGATAAGCCTGCAGTGTTTCGGGAGATTGCTCGCGTGCTGAAGCCTGGCGGACGATTGGCTGTGAGTGACATCGCCTTGAAGAAGGCGTTGCCGCCCGAGATTGGCAATGATCTGATGGCTTACATCGGTTGCATTGCCGGGGCGATTCCTATCACCAAGTATCGTCAGCAGCTATTGGATGCAGGCTTCGCTCATGTTGAGATCATTGATGCCCACTCTGATTTGAATGTTTATGCCAAGGTGGAGAACCAGTCAGGTTGTTGTTCACCTTCGATGACCAGCAACGATCCTCTAGCTATTATCGAGAGTGGCTACTGTTCGCCAGCTCCCAGCAATGGTGGCGTGCATGATCAATTGAAGGATCTGCTGAGCAAGTACAATGTCAACGACTTTGCTGCCAGCGTCAAAGTCTTTGCGGTGAAGCCATGAGGGAGACGATGATGACTGAGACACTATTCCCTGCCATCCGAAACTATTTGCAGAAGCAGGAAGCTGAGCAATTCACTGTGGCGGCCATCCATCAAGCGAGCCTGCAGAAGCTTGCCGCCTGGCTCAAGCAGCGTGGCAAACAGAAGAGCGAAATCGTCATCGTCTGCACCGGCAACTCCCGGCGCAGCATCCTGACCTCTACGCTGGGCAACTGCATTGCAGCGTATCGTGGGTGGAATGGCGTGCGCTTTCATAGTGCAGGCACGGAACCGAGTGCGTTCAACCCGCGAACCATCACGGCACTAGAGCAGTGTGGTGTGGTCATCACACCAACAGGCAGTCAGGCTAAAGCAGGCAAAGGTGGTGGCAAGAACCCACACTACCGGGTGCAGTGGGGCAAAGCAGAGAGTTCGGAGATGGTGGAGTACTCGAAAGCACTCGGTGATGTGTCGCTACCTGGAAAAGACTTCGCCGCGGTGATGGTGTGTACCGAAGCCGATCACGGTTGCCCGACGGTGGAAGGAGCAGCATTACGGTTGGCACTACCCTTTGACGATCCGAAGGCGTTTGATGGTACACCGCGCGAGGCGGAGGAGTATGCGAAGACTCGGGATTTGATTGCTCGAACCTTGTTGGGGTACCGCCATTAGGCGGCGAGCGATAGCAGACGCAGTCCGCCTGAAGGCGGTACTCCAGCGCTACTCCTCAATAACCGCGTCGGCTTCGATCTCCACCAGCATCTGGGGGTCAATCAACCGGCTCACCTCCACCATGCTCGTCACGGGGCGGATGGTGCTGAAGACTTCACCATGTGCTCGGCCGATGGCTTGCCATTGGTGAATGTCGGTGACGAACATGCGGGTGCGAACGACGTGCTTCAACTGGGCGCCAGCCATCGCCAAAGCTGCTTGCAGGTTGCGGAGTACCTGCTGGGTTTGAGCGAAGGCATCCCCTACGCCGACGATCTGTCCATCGGGCCCGGTCGCTGTCGTTCCACTGACGAAGACCTGATTCCCCACTCGCACCGTGCGGCTGTAGCCAACGATGGGTTCCCAGGGGGTGCCACTGGCGTAGTTGTGTCGAGGCATCGTGATTTCCTGAAGGGTCTCGTTACCTTACCACGAGGTGCAGCCTGCGGAAAGTTACGTGGCCAGGGTTGTGGGGTTGGGACCGGTTGGATTGGCCGATCCAGGGAGGAGTTGAATCTGTTGCAGCGGGACCGGGAACTGGATCTTCAGCAGATCAAAGCGGTGTTTGATGCGCCTTAGCAGTTCCCGCTTCACCGTCCATTGCTGCAGGGGTACGGTCTTGATCAGGAAGCGGATGGTAATGCCATCGTTGTTCACTGCTTCCACGCCGAGCATGTCGGGGTCTTCGATAATGAGCTGTCCGAAGTGGGCATCCTTGCGCATGTCGATCACCATCTCGCGAAGCATCTCGATCATGCGGTCAGGGTCTTCGTTGAGGGGCACCTTGATATCCAGCATGGCCCGCGACCAGCCGTGAGTCAGGTTGCTGACCGTGGTGATGGTGCCATGCGGGATGAAGTGGACCACGCCTTCGAGGTCACGAAGCACGGTCATGCGGAGCGTGATCTTCTCGACCATGCCGGAGATGGCGCCGATCTTGACGACATCGTTGATGCCGTATTGATCTTCCAGCAGCACCATGAAGCCGGTGAAGTAATCACGAATCAGGTTCTGAGCGCCGAAAGCCACTGCCAGGCCGATCATAGCGGCACCACCCAGCAGGGGGGTGATGGGCACGCCGATCTCGTCGCCGATCATGAGCAGTCCGCCCACGATGATCAACATCGAAACAGTATTTCGAAAGACACCCACCAGCGTTTGTGCCCGGTTGCCCCGATCCTTTTCGGAACCCCGGTGATGGTGTTGTGAAATGAAGTCGACGATCTGCTTGCTGAACAGGAGGATGAACTTCCGCAGCAGGAACATGCTGACGATGATCACGACGATCCGAATGCCATGATGCAGCAGCCAGTTCTGCATGTTCTGCAGAGTGAAGGGGTTTTGCAGCTGAACGACTTTCTGCTCTGCAGCGGCTGCTTCATGTTGCTTGCTGAGGGCTTCATTCTTGGCACGTAGTTCCTCCGCCTGCACATGGCTGATCTGTTGCAGCAGGGTTTCCAGACGGTCAGCGGTATCACGCATCTCCTTGCGTGCGGCACCCATTCGCGTGGCCGATTCGGAACGCAGTTTCCAGATCTTCTGCCACAGATCAGGAGAAGGTTGCTGCTGAAGCTGCTTGTCCTGTTCGAGGATCATGTCGTCGTGTTGTTTCTGTTCCAGATCGACCTTGCGCTTGGCGCTATCGAGGAGTGCCCGTTCCACCTGAATGTTCTTGCGGAGGATTTCGATCCGCTCCGTCACGGTCTCCGCTTCATTCTTGGCTTTTTCTGCTGCTGCCTGCTTGGCCTTGGCTTGTGCCTGGGCTTCGAGCAACTCCGGTGATGGTGCGACAGGTGGCGTGGTCGAAGGCACGGGCTGCGTGCTGACGACGGCCGGCAAGGCAGGCATGACGGGTGTCGCCCCAGGAAGCAGGGAAGGGAGAGGAGTGTCTTTGGTGGTGCCAGTTGGTGGCGTGGTTCCCGTAGCCGTGGGAGCTTGCTTCGTGTTGGCCGGCGCTGTGGTGACGGGTGCAGCCGTTTTGCCAGGAGCGGGGGTGTTGCCCAGTAGCCCTTGCAGGGTATCCTGATCGAGTTTGATCAACTGTTGCAGATTGTTGATCTTCTCCATACGAAGCTTGCGATCCTGCAGGTTCTGATTGAATCGGTCGCGGAGTGGTTTGAGATCCTTCTCGAGTTGATCGATCTCTTGTTGTAACTTCGGGGCGTCTGCTGCCTTGTCATCAGGCAGTTTCTTGAGCTCGTTCTTCTTTTTCTGTAATGCTGCATCGAGCTTCTTGAAAGACTCTTCGGTTTCGACGTAGTCCTTGGAAGGTTTGTCCAGTTGCTGTTGCAGTTCATCCAGTCGGTGCTTGTTGGCTTCAAGCACACGTTGCAACCTGCTGATGCGATCCGCATCGGTGATCTGCGAGGGTGTTGTCTTATCGTCTTGTGGCGTGGCTTTCGCTGGTGCGGTAGCTTGCGCCTGCTTGATTTCCTGCTCATTGGGGCTGGTTGGTGTTTCGCAGCAGAGCAAAGAAAAGAGGATATGAATCAGAATGGTCTGATGCATGGGGCGATCCTGGTGCAAGAAGGTGAACCAACCGAGGCAAGGCATCGCGTGGATGTTGCCAGTGTGGTGAAACAGGGGCTAAGTCGAGCGCCTGTTTCATCATCGTCAAGAGGCAACAGGTGTTGCCAACAGCTTCGTCTATCTAGTCACGATAGCCCTGCACGGGCGGTGTGCAAGGCCAGTGTCGTTGTTAGTTGCTGGTTGTTGGTTCTTGGATCAGACACGATGCCCTCGTCCCATATCATATCTCTGAAGCAGTTCTGACCCCTGCTTCAAGGGAGTCACATGTCTCGGCTGAAGTCGATCCTTGCTCTCGTCGTGTTGCTGGTAGTGCTCGGTGGCGGTGCAGCTGCCTGGTATTTCTGGAATGGGAAGAAGGACGAGATTCGGATGGCCGGCGTGGTCGAATCGCAGGAAGTGCGGCTCGGCTCCAAGATCGGTGGACGAGTCGAAAAGCTGCTCATTGCCGAAGGGGACACAGTTAAGGCGGGTCAGGTCCTCGTCGTTCTCGCTATCCCCGAATTACTCGCTCAGCGTGATCAAACCAAAGCCCACGTAGCTGCTGCCCAGGCTGCCCGCAACCGTGCTTACAATGGCTACCTGCCTGAAGAGAAGACCGCTGCCCAGGGTGCGTACGATGCAGCCAAGGCCCGGCATGAACGGCTGGTCGCAGGCTGGCGACTGATCGAACAGAAGTGGATGCGGGCGGACCTGGAAGCTGCAGATGCCGACCTGCAATCGGCCAACGCTGAGTTTGATCGGGTGAAGACCCTGTTCTACAAATCGCCCGGCTCTACTTCACAGAAAGAACTGGACGAAGCCAAGCGCTCACGCGACCGGGCATTGGCTACCGTCAATTCCCTGCAAGCGAAGCTGGACATGGTGACCAAGGAAGGTTCCCGCAAGGAAGACATTGCCGAAGCTGCTGGTGACATGTTGCGGGCCAAGGCACAGCTCGATCTCATTAATCGTGGAATCCGTGACGAAGATAAGGCTACTGCCGATGCTGAGTTAGCGGCGCAGCAAGCCAAGTTAAAGGAGTTGGAAGCTAACATTGCCGAAGCCGAAATCAAGGCTCCCGGCGTAGCTCGTGTGGAAGTGGTATCCATCCGGCCGGGCGATCTGGTGCTGCCTAATCAGCCAGTCATCCGCATCCTCAAAACCGAAGACTGCTGGGTGAAGGTGTTCGTGCCTGAAACCAAACTGGGCAAAGTGACTAAAGGCCAACTGGCCAGCGTGACCATCGACAGTCATCCCGGAAAGAAGTTTCAAGGGAAGGTCTCGCAGGTAGCGTCGATCAGTGAGTTTCTGCCTCGGAATGTGCAGAGCCTGGATGAACGTCGCAACCAGATGTTTGCCATCAAGGTGATCATGACCCAGCCCGAAGCCATCGACATCTTCAAGCCTGGCATGGCGGCGGAAGTAGTTCTGGAGTAACCGATGCGATTGATGTGTGCCTGCATCCTGATGCTGTGTGGCAGTACGTTTCTTCGTGCCGAGGATAAACGCCAGACGCTGGTTATCGTCGCTCCGCAAGCGTTCCATGCAGCGCTCAAGCCGTTGGTGGAACACAAACGCAAGACCCGCACGACGGAACTCCTTTCTTTGGAAAGCATTTTCCAACAGGAAAAGGGAGCAGACGATGCAGAGAAATTGAAGCGTCGGCTCTATCATCTTTGGAAAGAGAAATCACTTGGATATGTGTTGCTGGTCGGCGATGCGGATGTGTTGCCGATCCGTTACATGGTGCTGGATCGAGTGACCAAGGAAGCCTTCGATTACTCGTTTTATCCCTCTGATCTCTACTATGCTGATGTGGCTACTGCCAAGGGTGAGTTCGAGACCTGGAACGGAAACACCGAAGGGTTTCATGCCCAGTACTATGGCGAAGTGCGGGGTGAGAAGAACAAGAATGATCCCATCAATTACGACAAGATCGACTACCTGCCGGAGATTGCAGTAGGTCGCTGGCCGGTGAACACCGAGGCGGAGGTGGCACTGCTAGTGAAGAAGAGCCTGCGCTATGAAGAGACGTTGCCGGGACGATCAAAGAAGGCAGGAATGCTGGTGGTGGGTGGTTGGGTCGATGCCCGTCCCCGGTTTGATCGCTGGGCGTTGAGCCTGAAAGACTGGACGGTGGAGAAGCGGTACTACACCAGCCCCGCTGCTGAGCGACCGACTGCCAGCAATGCGGTGAAACTCATGAACGATGGCACTCAATTGATCCTGCACAGTGGACATGGTGAACCGTGGGGTTGGGATCAAAGCCTGCACCTCAATCATCTAAGCCAACTCAAGAACAAGGATGCACTTTCCATCGTGCTCTCGGCTGGGTGTTCCACAGCCTACTTTGCCACGCTGCCACCCTATGAAGGGTATGTTGACCAGAGCGGCAAGGAACACGCAGGCACCAATGCTGGCGAGAAGTTCACTGCACCGCCGCCCGCACCGGCTTGCTATCAGACAGGCAAGCACAATGGCACCAGCATGGGCGAGCAACTGCTACGTAAGAACGAGCATGGTGCTATCGCCTACTTTGGCTGTAACACGGGTGGGCAACCTTGTGGCATCACCTTGCTTGAAGGGTTTACCCTTTCGGTAGGGAATGGATCAGCAAGCACGCTGGGTGACGCCTGGAAGTCAGCGATCCATCATTACTGGAAGACAGAACGGCTGGCGGACCTCAAACCCAACAGTGACTGGTATCCCCCGAGCATCTTCTTCCAGGGAATGAAGTACATGCTCTTTGGCGACCCGAGTCTGCCGCTGCGATGAACCAGGAACCAGTCAGTACAACGCTGGACTTGCGACCGATCCCACCACCAGAACCGGTGCCTTTGCCGAACGGGCAGTGGTGGCTCTGGGGGGTGCCAGCGGTGTTGATTGCGTTTCTCTGGTTCTGGTGGATCCGACGATCCGTTACCAGACCATTCACGCCCCGCGAGATGCTACTTGAAGCGATAGACACAGCCCGGGAGGGAAACAACCCGGAGGCAATATTCACCATCGACCGTCGATTACGCGAATTTTTGGCGGAAAGGCACAGCGTCCTCTGGTTGTCAACACCCTATGCAGAAGCGAAACCGCTCTGGGAGGGGCTTCTAGCTGATGGACAGAGTGATGACTGGTATCTGCGATTTACTTCGCTGGAACAGGCTAAATTCGGCCCAAAAGGCACTGATAGTGAGACAATTGAGGTACAGACGCAGGCCATTCACGAACTGCTCGCCCAACTCGACGAGAATGATAAATTGATGAAACTAGCGAAATCTGCTGGCCATGAAACAAACAACCGTTGAGAAACGAATAAACTAATAGAGATCGGCATCTGAACCTGACAACTTGAATTTGCGCACATTTTGTAGCAAAATAGCGCAGCGGTTGTAATAGTTTCAGTTGTACACTAGTGTACAGATTGAAAGTATTTCATCCCGATGCAGTGTCAAAAGGGTGTCAATCGCACGGAAACCTGCGGGTTTCTCCATTATTTCAAGAAAATGCCTGCCCATGGACGCCTTGGCACTTTTCTTGCTCTATAGTTAGACAGATTCATTCCACCCCCGTGCAAGGATGTACTATCATGCTCGTACTTACTCGCCGCCCTGGGCAGCGTATCGTTATCGACGACAACATCGTAGTCAGCGTCGTCTCCATGAAAAACGGCCAGGTTCGCCTCGGTATCGACGCTCCTCCGAGTGTTCACATCGTTCGTGAAGAACTGCAGGATACTCCAGCCCGTGCCAGCATCCCTGAGATCATCAAAGCTCGGGCAGGCATCTCACTGGCGACTGCTAATTAGTTGTAACTCCTACGGCCCTACTCTGCGGCGATGTTCTCACTGTCACCGCCCGAGTTCAGCATCAACCTTCTGACCATACTTGTCGATTTCAACCAGGGTGCAATATGCACCCTGTTTTCGTTTGGCAAGGATGCACCCATGTTCTACTTCCGCGCTGCTTGCCTCTGGTCTACACTCATACTTGTTCTTGCTGTAGGTTTGCATGCTGAAGAGAAGGTTATCTCCAGCCAACCAGTCTATGCCTGCTGCTACGCTCCGCTGCCTGCCTGCCCGGCAATAGTAAAGTGCCTGCGGATCAAAGGCACCGTCCTCGACTTCACTGAGAATCATGGTCAGGATCGTCGCATCTTTTCCCGTGCACTAGGTGACAAGCGCGATCTGTACGTCTACCTTCCGCCTGGATACTGTGCAGAGAAACAATATCCGCTGATGATCGTGTTGCATGGCATCCTGCAAGACGAACGCGCCTTTATCGATTGGGTCGTTAAGCCTCTCGATGATGCGATCAATTCAGGCTGCCTGCCTCCGATGATCGTGGCTGCACCGGATGGCAGCTTCACCGGCGACCCCAACCCCTGGGATGCAGGCAGCTTCTACATCAACGGGCCTCGAGGCAAGTTCCAGTCGTGGATTGAAGATGACCTCTGGCACTTCCTCACGAAGAACTTTTCCGTTCGCCCTGAGCCGGAAGCCCACGTGATGGCTGGAGCTTCGATGGGCGGTATTGGCGCATTCAGCATTGGTCTCAAACACCCTGAACGGTTTGGACACCTGGTAGGTATGTTGCCTGCACTCAATCTCCGCTGGATGGATCGTTCGGAAAACTACATGGCTCCATTCGATCCCAACAACTGGGGCTGGCGCAACCGGGTAACCAACCCCCGTGAAGTGATCGGCCAGTTCGGTATCCTCAAGATACATACGAAAGACATTCTGCTTCCCGCCTTTGGCACGGGCAACGCAGCCATCCAACTGGCGAGCGAGAACAACCCCATCGAAATGATTGACCGCTATCAGGTGAAGCCCGGCCAGTTCAACATGCTGATTACGATTGCCGGTAAAGATAACTTCAACCTCGATGCTCAGGCCCAGAGCTTTATCTATCTGGCACAGCACCGAGGGATTCAGATCGATACATACACCGATCCGAAAGGCACGCACGACATCGGCACCGCACAGAAGATGATCCCCATCGTATTCCAGTGGCTCAACACCAAGCTCGCTGCGTATCACCAGTAATATATCATCGGTAACATTGGTTGCAGTGTCAGGGTTGAGAGGTTACACCCGCTCAACCCTGACACTGCTTTCTTCATTGGTACTCTACCACCAATACAGTACACTCCAGCTTCCACCAAGGAATCTCCCATGCGCCATCGACTTCTGTACGTCACACTTCTCTGTGCCATCTGCTCCGCAACCCTGCATGCCCAGGCACCAGAGGTGACGATCAAGGAAGATGTCATCTATGGCCGCAAGCATGGCGTCTCCCTCACGATGGATGTCTTTACCCCCAAGGCCAAAACCAATGGGGCAGCAGTCATCATGGTGGTCAGCGGTGGCTGGTATTCTTCCAAGGAATCGGTGAATCGGTTGTTCTTCAACGAGATGCTCAGCCGAGGCTACACCGTCTTTGCGGTAGTGCATGGCAGCCAGCCGAAGTTCACCATCCCGGAAGTGCTGGAAGACATGCACCGGGCCGTGCGCTACATCCGCTATAACGCCAAACAGTATGGCATCGATCCAGATCGCATTGGCATCATGGGAGCTTCCGCTGGCGGGCACCTTTCGCTGATGCAAGGCTGTGCCTCGCTCCCTGGCGATTCGAATGCAAAAGACCCGGTGAACAAGGTTTCATCCAAGGTGACAGCCGTCGGTTGCTTCTTCCCGCCGACCGACTTCCTCAACTATGGCAAAGAGGGAGAAGTAGCCCTCGGTACAGGCACCCTCAAAGACTTCTGGGCCCCGTTCGACTTCCACACCTTCGAAGGCAAGAAAGGCTTCCTCCCCGTTACCGATCCCGAGAAGCGGAAGGAACTCGGCAAGAAGGTCTCGCCCCTCTACCACGTCACCAAGGATTCGGCCCCCGCACTCATCATTCATGGTGATGCCGACAAGCTCGTCCCCATTCAGCAGGCCGAGCTGATCATCGCCAAGCTGAAGGAGAACAACGTCCCCTGTGAACTGGTCACCAAGCCCGGTAAAGCCCACGGCTGGGCAGGCCTCGACAAGGACATCATTACCATCGCAAACTGGTTCGATAAGTATCTGGTGAAGAAGTAATCAACCAGCTTTCTTGAACGCCACAGTCGAGGCAGGTTCAGAAGCCTCGCCTGGCCTCTGCAACATCTCCGCCACCTGCTGTCGGGTGTCGACCAGGATGGTGAGGATGTTCAGCAGCATCATCTCGTTCTTGAACTGTTTCTTGCAGCAGGCATCAATGAGCTCGCTCTTGAGCTTGGCCAGTCGTTGATCGAGTATCTTCGCCAGCGCGGCTGCATCACGGGGAGCATCTTTGTCAACAATGGTGCCACGGGCAATCAACTCGATCTGCCTGATATCCATGAGGTAATCACCCGGCGACTTGGAACTCCGGGTACGAAGCACCGCCAGCAGGCTGAGCGCCCCAGCGCTGAAGAGCCCAAACACGCTGATCACTTTCTTGCCCATTTCCATTAGCTCATTAACGATGTAAGGCTTGTTGCGGTTCTCGTAAGCGAGTGCCCCGAGATGCACCGGGTAGGGAGAAGATTGTGCCACAGCACTGACGGGTTTGTTCCTGCGTGCATACTCCCCTTCAAACACTTTGCTCATCAAACGGTAGATGACTCCAGCAGGAACATCCTTGTTCGCCACCATCAGCAACCGTAGCCCGACAGCATCGCCATCTTTCTGCGGAACGGGGACGCTGCCCAGATAGGTACCAGCCGGGATGGCTACCTGTTCGATGTAGCTGTGATCGATCAGCGTCTTCCGAGCTGTGCCATCGCGGCCTCCATGCATGATGAACGCCCTGGCGAACGGAAGGGATACCAGACGGTAGTCAGCCACTTCGATCAGCCGTTGAGCCACCAGTGAAGGCAGCGATGCCACCAGCAGCACGGCATCGGGCATGGCCTCGATCTTCTGGCGACGCTCGTCCCCTGTCGATTGCTGGATCTCGTTGACGAGTTTGATCAAGTCGGCATCGCCCATCGTCGATGCCTGGAAATCGCCCGGTGTCGTCTCTGTGCCTGGTTCCATATGTGCAAACGCAAGTAACTCTTTGGCAAGCAGATAGGCGGTGCTGCCCGGCTCACCCATGTTCACCCGGTTGCCGCGAATGATGTCACGAATCAGCCCCGGCTTTTCAGCCAACTCTTTACGAAGGAGGAAGTGGGCAGGCTCGACATGGAACGATGCCAGTTCTCTAACAGTATCGTTTGTGGATGAGGTCATCCCTGTGGAAATGACAGCGACATCAAGAGCACCCGATTCCACCAGCCGCAGCGCCTCTTCCGAACCAGCGGTTGAAACGATGTCCAGATGAATGCCTGAACCAGTAGTAGCTTCACGAAGTTGCTCGACCAGTTGATGCCGACGGGTCACCGTCCGCCCGGCACTGATCTTGAGTGACACCGACGTATCACGGAGGAACTGGTTCCAAGTGAAGTAAACCCCCAGCCCCAACATCAGGAAGGCAACAACAATGACAGCCAACCGAAGCTGACGATAGAGAGGCTTATTCTTCTTGATCTGCTTGAACATCGCTTCATCCGTGAAGAGAGTTGTTTGAAAAGGAGTTACTTACTAACAAACGTCGTCGCATGCTCCCCTCTCCCTCCCGGGGAGAGGGGAGTAAAACCAACTATCGCACCTTCCACTCGTGGCGGAGCTTGCCCTGGTTATCGACAGCGATGAGGTCGCGGTCGCCCATGTTGGTGATCCGCCAGGAGAAGATCTGCCCGCGCAGGTTCTTGTCGGTCGAGGTGGTGAGTGTGACAACAATCACGCCGTTTTCCAGTCGCCAGGTGCCGCTGCTGCGAATGTCTTCCTTGAAGGCATTGCGGAGCCCTTCCTTGTAATCCACGACAGCACTGAAAGTACCATCAGCATTCAAGGTGTAGTAGGTCACTGCCTCTTCGGTCTGGTGTCCCCAGGTGCCTACCAGCTTCTTCTTCATCTCGTCCATGGTGTTGGTAACAGCAGGTACCGTGGAAGGAACTGCCGGTACCGGAGTCCAGGCTGGGGTGATGGCAGGTCTGGCTGCTGCCGTCGTGGTAGCGGGCCCGGTGCCGGGCAAAGTAGTCGGTGTTACAGCTGGGCTTGGTGTGGTTACAGCAACTCCACGAACTCGATTGAGCACGATCAACACACGTCCCGAGCCGGGAGTGTTGCCGAAATCGGTGGGGCGGATGTTCTGCGTAGGGCTTGGCAGCGACAACATCAGGCTATCACCCGAGAGAAGGTAGATACCCTTCGAGCCGATCTTGGTGGTCCCCATCAGGTCGATGGACTTCGGTTCCGTCGTGCTGTTAAGAACAAACGGAATAGACTTCGGCGTGAACTGCCCGGGAGGGAGCAGGTTGATCACCAGACCATCCACGGTGAAGGAACCATCAGCGACCATATGGGTAGCGATTTCCTGTTCGGTGAGAGTCTTGCCGTTCTCGAGAACGGTAACGATCTTCCAGCGACCCTGTATTGCCTTGGTGTCATCGGCGGGCTGCACGCAGAAACAACTGAGCAACGTGACGAGATACAGCATTCCTTGCCTCCAGCGTAGATTTCAGGGTAATAGACTAATATGTCCTGTAATTCTCTGCTACGTCAGTTTCCATACCAGCCCGCCGCGCTAGCAAGGGAAGACCGCGCGATGGTAGGAAGTCTTACTTGGCGAAGGATATTGACGTTCCCCTGTCGTAAGAGGTTCCCTCGCTAGCGCGTCGGGCTGGTATATATTAACCCCTTCTCCAGAGCTCGAATGACTCGTGTTACAGAAACTCATTGCCAGACACATCCGTATCCCGCTCAAGAAGCCTATCAAGCATGCTTCCCATGAACGGCATGAGACGGACAACATCCTTGTCGAGTGCCACCTCAATAACGGCATCGTGGGTTACGGCGAAGGCGTACCACGCGACTATGTCACTGGCGAAACGATTGACTCTGCGCTCGCGACACTGCAACAAGCCGACTTAAAGACGCTGCAACAGACACCCACTTCCTGGCAGGAAGCCATCCAGCAGATTGATGCCTTCACCTTCCCAGCGGTGAGCAACGATCCTCGTGAGATTGGCAACAATGCGGTCCGCTGTGCTCTAGAACTCGCCTGGCTTGATGCCTGGGGGCAACACTTCCAGCAGCCTCTCAGCAGCATCACCAAGTTGATCGCTCCGGACCTCTACGAACCGAAAGACCGCATCCAGTACAGCATCGCCATCACCAGTGCCACCGGCATCAAGCTCCGCTTCCAGGCTCTCACCCGCCGCTGGTTTGGCTTCAAGCAATGCAAAGTGAAAGTGGGCATCTCGGGCCAGAACGATATCGAAAGGCTTCGCATCATCCGTCACTACATGCCTACGCTCGAACTACGGCTCGATGCCAACGAAGCCTGGAAGGTGGACGACGTACCCACACGTTGGAAAGAACTGTCATCCGTTGGCATCGCCTGGGTAGAACAACCCGTGCTTCACGAAGACATCGGGGCGCTGGCGAAGATCAGGCAGCCTTTGCAGATGCCAGTGATGCTCGATGAATCGCTCTGTGGCATGAAGGACGCGGAAGACTGCGTTCGCGAAGGCTGGGGCGATCTCTTTAACCTCCGCCTTTCCAAATGTGGAGGCTACCTGCGAACGCTACGCCTGGCCCAATTCGCAACCCAGCATCAGCTTCACTGTCAACTCGGTTGCCAGGTGGGCGAGACTGCTATCCTCTCCGCTGCGGGCAGGCACTTTGCTACCAGTGTGAAAGGGCTCAAGGCTCTCGAAGGTTCCTACGATAGCTGGCTGGTGAAGGAAGCCCTGGGCCAGCAGAACCTCACCTTCGGTCGGGGTGGTTATGCCCCTGCTCTTCCGGGCTCCGGACTAGGGATTCAGATCAATGGTGATGCTCTCGCCCGAGTCACCCAGCGTACGGAGGTGCTCCTTGACTGACATCACCACCCGCCTCATGCAGTTTAAGGCCAGCGATGGCTACCCCCTCCACTTCCGTGCCTACGTTCCCCACTGCGAGCCCAAGGGGCATCTTGTTTGCCTGCATGGCATCCAGAGTCACAGTGGCTGGTACACCGCATCGTGCCGAGCGCTCGCCGAAGCGGGATACATCGTCTCTTACCTCGACCGCCGTGGTTCGGGAATGAACTGGAAGTCTCGGGGCGACATCCCCAGTTATGGTCGTCTGCTTGATGACATCCGCGAGTTCATTGCAGCTGATGGCGTTGACATCCCGGTGACACTGCTGGCTACCAGTTGGGCAGGCAAGCAGGGAGTGATGCTGGCCGCTGAGCCTAACCCGGTGATCAACCGTCTCGTCTTGCTCTGCCCGGGCCTCTTCCCCCAGGTGAAGCCTCCATTGTCCGATCGGCTCGGTATCGCCCGGGCCAAGTTCACCAACCCAGGCAAGTATTTCCCCATCCCGCTGAACGATCCCAAGCTCTTTACCGACAATCCAAAGGCTTTGCATCTGCTGGAGCACGACCCTTTATCCCTCCATCAAGCCACAGCAAGATTGCTGGTGGAGAGTTTTTGGCTCGACAAAGCGGTAGCGCATCTGCAACAATTACAGCCGATCCCCATCCTGCTCTTCCTGGCAGGGCAGGATCGCATCATCCATAACGATGTCACCCGGCACTGGCTCAAGCGGGTGGCACCGCACGCCAGTATTCAGGAGTTCTCGCAGGCTCATCATACGCTCGAATTCGAAGACGATCGCACCTGGATCCAAGCACTGCTCACGTGGCTCGGATAACATCCATACTCTCTCATGGAGTTGCACCATGCACATTCGTCCTGAAACCGCTGCCGATTGCGAACACATTTCCAAGGTCCATCAGGCTGCCTTCCCGTCACCTGATGAAGCGACTCTCGTCAAGCAGTTACGCGAGAAAGGGAACCTGACCATCTCACTGGTTGCTGAGGACGAAGACCTCATCGCCGGCCACATTGCCTTCAGCCCGGTGACCATCGATGGCACCCCCGGCGGACTGGGCCTGGCTCCCGTCGCTGTCCTTCCTGAACATCAGCGCCAGGGTATCGGCCAGCAACTGATCCGTGCTGGTATCGAGAAGGCGAATGAACTCGGTGTAGGTTACCTCGTTGTCCTCGGCCACCGCGACTACTACCCCAAGTTTGGCTTCAAGACCGCCAGCGAATGGCAACTTGGCAACGAGTACGATGCCGAGGAAGGCTTCATGGCCATGGAACTGGTACCTGGAGCAATACCGACCCAAGGGGGTATGGTGAAGTACGGCAAGGAATTCGGCCTGTTCAGTTAGTTCCTTCCGTGGCACAGACATTCCTGTCTGTGCGCACAGACAAGAATGTCTGTGCCACCGTTCCCACACCCGCACTCACTCCAAAAGTAAGCTAGAATACCATTGTCACTAACTCAGGAATACTAACCCGAAGCGTGAGCGAGGGACGTTTCACCATCGCTAAACCTCCCTCGCTCGCGCTTCGGGTGGTGTGTCGCCATGTCAGCATCGCCCACTTTGAAAACGCGCTGGAAGTTGTGGCTCCTTGGCACGGTCATGCTGGCGCTCGCCTGGCTAGGTACGCGATACACATTTACTTTTTTCAACGACATCATCGACCGACCCGAACGACCTGCGCAAGCAGCCAGCGAAGTTGCACCCACTGGCCTGTTGCCTTACGTCGATGACGATGCTTCACCACCGGTCCCCACGAAAAGCACGGCTCCGGTTGCCTACACACCTCGGGCAGTCACGTTCCCGAAGAAGCCCAGACAAAGTGATGTGAAGCTTGCCAGGGAATATCTCCTCTTCCACACCGTCGGTGGCGATATCCTCTTCGCCCTCTACCCCGAGGTAGCTCCGGCCACGGTGAAGCAGTTCCTGAAACTCGCCCGCTTAGGTGTCTTTGACAACACTCACTTCAGCCGACTCGAACCGGGTTTCGTGATACAAACCTCGGTCGCACAAGATCGCCTTGTACCGCTTACTCCAGAACAGAAGCAAGCCATCCATCCGCTACCCGGTGAATTCAGCAAGACGCTGAAGCACACCCGCGGCTTGATCTCGATGGGTCGGGACGATGGCAAACCCGATAGTGCCGAGACCTCATTCTCCATCATGCTCGGCAATGCCCCGCACCTCGATGGCCAGTACACCATCTTCGGCCACGTCGAAGCGGGCCTTGACGTAGTCGCCCGGCTCGAAGAGATGCCTCGTGCCGAAGGGGCTAACTTTCCAGCTACCCGGCTCACCATCCTGAGTGCCCATGTGATCTCGCAGGATGAACTGGCTTCCTTCGATCTCGAACCGCCAGTGCCAGCACCACAGATCGAGCAGAACAGCATGCCCCAGCGGGCTGTTGCAGCCACCGCTACCCGCATCCTGCAACAGCACTGCTGGAAGTGTCACGGCGGCGAGAGTACCAAGGCCGGTCTCGATCTGACGACGCTCAAGAGTTTCCTCGAAGGTGGTGAGCATGGCCCCGTCTTCACTGCCAAAGAAATCGATGCCAGCCCAATGCTGAAGCGGCTCACCGCAACGGGTGAAGAACGAATGCCCCCCAAAGGCCCGGGCCTGCATGCGTTCGAGATGGAAATCCTCACCGATTGGCTCAGGAAAGGGGCAACGTTCCCACCCGACTATGCTCTCAGGCAGCAGACCAAACCACCGACCGACTACAGCCCCGTCATCGCCAAGCACTGGGCTTTTCAACCGCTGAAACCCGTCACAGTCCCAGAAGTGAAACAGAAAGACTGGGTGAGGAACCCCATCGATGCTTTCATTCTGGCGAAACTGGAAGCTAAGCAACTTTCCCCAGCCCCACCAGCCAGTGCCAGCAAACTCCAACGTCGCCTGTCATACACCATGACCGGCCTGCCCCCCGAAGTCGGGTTCGCCAAGCTGGACTACAGCAAGAATGTCGAACGTCTGCTGAGCAGCAAACACTTCGGCGAACAGATGGCCCGCCAATGGCTCGATGTTGTTCGCTTTGCCGAGAGTGATGGCTACGAAGACGACAAGAACCGCCCCACTGCTTACCAGTATCGCGACTTCATCATTCGTGCTTTCAACGACGACATGCCCTTTCACCAGTTCGTTCACTGGCAAATTGCAGGTGATGAGATATCTCCTACCCAAGCCGATGCAATGGCTGCGACAGGGTTCCTCGCGTCGGGCCCCTTCCAGACCTTCTTCACCAGCAGGAAAGATCGCTTTGACGAATTGGATGATATTGTCAGCACCACCAGCGTCGCCATGCTGGGCATGACCGTAGGCTGCGCCCGTTGTCACGATCACAAGCATGACCCGATCTCACAGCACGATTACTACCGCATGGTCAGCGTCTTTCACGGCAGCCATCGCTCGGAGCAGTACCTCGATACCGGCATGGCTGCCAGCTATCTCAAGCAGCGCAAACCGGTGGATAAGCTGATCCTCGAACTAGAGCAACTGTCCGCCCCGGCCCGTGAACAGGTTCGCAACAAGAAGATCGATGCCATCCCCGATCTCCACGATCATCAGCGGGCCATCCTTCGGCAGCCTTACCAGCCAGATAATGCTGAACAGATCGGTTTGCTCCATCGTTTCGACCATCTCATCCAGGTGAGCATGGATGAGGCCCGGCACTACAGCGATGGAGATGTGGCGGTGAAATGGGATACGCTCCAGGAACGAATCAAGGAGTTGGAAGATCGCTTGCCTCCGGCACCAACCAAGGGGTTGATCTACACAGGCAGCCAGCTCAGGCCCGCACCGTTTCTGGATCGAGGCGACAGTGATCGACCTCGAGGAGAGGTTCCACCCGCCTTTCTCACTGCCCTCACTGCAGGTCAACCCACCTGGCAGCGCGATACCTGGAAAGCCTGGGGAACAACCCCACGTGCTGCTCTTGCCCACTGGATGACCGACACCGATTCAGGCGCTGGCCACCTCGTCGCCCGGGTCATCGTCAATCGCCTCTGGCAACACCACTTCGGCACAGGCCTCGTCAAATCAGTCAATGACTTCGGTGTCAGTAGTACACCACCAACTCATCCCGAACTGCTCGACTGGCTCGCCCAGGAACTCATCCGTGGTGGCTGGAAGCTGAAACCGATCCATCGATTGATCGTCACCAGCAACACGTATCAGGTAAGTGCCCACGCCAGCCCGGAACTGGTGAAGGGTGATCCCGAGAACCTGCTCTGGGGTCGCAGACAACTACAACGCCTGAACGCCGAAGGCATCCGAGATTCCATCCTTGCCACCAGTGGCCAACTGAACCGTGAGATGTTCGGCCCCAGTATCAAGCCGGCCATTCCTATCGAAGCCATCTTCCAGACCGCGCCCAAGCATGGCGAGGTCTGGCCTGCTGAGGTAACGGAGCATGAAGCAGTCTGGCGCCGCAGCTTGTACATCTATGCTAAGCGATCGAACCCGGTACCTTTCCTGCAACTCTTTGATGCACCTGATGCTGCGGTCAGTTGCGCTTGTCGGGCTCAATCGACGACGCCTACCCAGGCGCTGGCACTGCTCAATGACAACTTCATTCGAACCCAGGCCATGTTTGCTGCTAAGCAGGCGATTAAGCAGGCGCCAGGCGACTTGGCTGCAATGGTTCAGCATCTCTATCGCCAGCTACTGGGCCGGGAAGTAACCACCATCGAATTGCAGCGAGTGCTGGCGTTCCTGACAAACAAGGACCGGAAGTCTCTTGCTACTTCGATGGAACAGGCCATCACCGATGTAGCTCAAACCCTCTTCATGACCAACGAATTTCTCTACGTGGAGTAGCTGATGCTCACGCCTGCTACTCGTCGTTCGTTCCTCACCCAGGCAGGCTGTGGCATGGGAATGCTCGGCCTGGCAGACCTGCTCGCCACCCATGCTAGAGCAGACAGCAAACCCCAGCAGCCCCACCATCCACCGAAAGCCAGGAGCGTTATCTGGCTCTACATGTACGGCGCCCCCAGTGGCATGGATACCTTCGACTACAAGCCCGAACTGCAGAAACGTGATGGCGAAAAGCTTCCCAAGCCGCCCGAAGTCCTCTTCGGCAACCCCGGGCCGCTGATGAAGTCGCCCTTCAACTTCAAGCAATATGGCCAGAACGGTCGATGGGTCTCCGAGCTTTTCCCGAACATCGCTCAGCAAATCGATCAACTTACCTTCCTGAAAGGCTGTACGGCTGATTCAAACAACCACGCCCCCGCTTGCATGCAGATGAACACCGGCGTCACCCGCGTAGGCCATCCCAGTGCCGGGGCCTGGGTGACCTATGGCCTGGGCAGCGCCAACCAGAACCTGCCCGGCTACGTGGTGATGTACGACCATCGCAGCGTCCCCGTCGCCGGGCCACCCAACTGGGGTAATGGCTTCCTGCCTGCCAGGTACCAAGGTGTCACCTTCCGTCCCAGTGAATCGCCACTGCTCTACTCGAAACGCTTGCCTGATGTCAGCGATGCAAGGCAACGGGCTCAGCTGGATCTACTCAAGGACTTGAATCAACATCACTTACAAGGCCAGACAGCCGAAGCAGCTTCAGAGCTCGAAGCCCGTATTGCCAGTTACGAGCTTGCCTACCGCATGCAGATGGAAGCTCCACAGGTGGTTGACCTCAGCAAGGAATCCGCCGCGACGAAACAGCTCTACGGCATCGACAATGAGAAGACCAAACCCTTCGGTTCTCAACTCCTCATCGCTCGCCGCATGGTCGAACAAGGCGTTCGCTTTATCCAGATCTACAGCGGAGGTACCCGCCTCAACTGGGATGCCCACCAGGACCTGGAGAAGAACCACCGTCAACTCTGCGAAGAGACCGACAAGCCCATTGCGGGGTTACTAACTGATCTGCGAAAACGAGGCCTGCTCGACAGCACACTCGTCATCTGGGGTGCTGAGTTCGGCCGGATGCCCATGTCGCAAGATGGCAACGGCCGCGACCACAACCCGCATGGCTTCCTCACCTGGATGTGTGGCGGCGGCACCAAACCCGGCGCCAGTTTCGGCGAAACCGACGACTTCGGCCATCGTGCCATCAATGGCAAGAGCACCGTCCCCGACTTCCACGCCACCATCCTCCACCTCCTCGGCCTCGATCACTTGAAGCTCACCTACCGCCACAACGGCCGAGACATGCGCCTCACCGATGTCTCAGGTAGAGTGATCAAAGAAGTGCTGGCGTAATGAAATACCAGCCCAAAGTACCCATCTCGCTCCGCCGAGATGCAGGAGAGATGTCATGCGTCGAGGCAACGTCTTCACGTGGATGCGAACTCTCACAGTGGTCTTGAGGTAACCATGACGCACGATTTCCTCCCTCGCATCTCGCGGAGCGAGATGGGTACTGTGAAAATCCAACTCGTTCACTTGCCGTATTTAGTGTACATCCGCTAGCGTAACTTCTGACAACCTATTCCGTCAAGAAGGGAGCGCTCCATGTCTCAAGTCACCCCCGTTGCGCCAATCACGCCTCGCCTGGAACGGCG